>Ga0160421_1000021_pt1 | contig 222878 bp, 201 predicted proteins | sample TAMARWmetagpilot_FD_108195 | JGI IMG/M metagenome (GOLD analysis project Ga0160421, IMG submission 108195) | Phycosphere-associated microbial communities from TAMU algal ponds, Corpus Christi, Texas, USA - TAMU ARW-7 10/27 metagenome pilot | ecosystem: Engineered > Artificial ecosystem >...
CTTTCCTATTTTTTTGTCAACACTTAATTTTGTTAAACTTGAAAGTTTTTAAAACTAAGTTTTACTCGACTCACTAAGTGGTTTGCTTGCCTCGCTAAGCGTTGCCTGCTCTGCCGTCTCAGTAGGGTCGCATTATAGGGAGAACGGATTTTTACGCAAGCGTTTTTTAATAAAAACTATAAATAAAAGCTCTTTCGTGCATTTTTCACTCTAAACAGCCAAAAGCAGTACAAAAAACAAACTAAACCTATATACAAAGCCCAGTTTGTTTTAAATATAACGATGTATAAAACGCAAAAAGCACCTATAAGGTGCTTTTAAGTTAATTTATTAACTGCGCGTATTAATACAAAATACTATAAAGCTTTCTTCTGTATTTAGCTGCAAGTGCATCTCCATCTGGTAGAGAAGCAATAATTGCTAAAAAGCTTGCTTTAGCGTCATTAAAGTTAAGATCCTTTTTAAGTACGCTGAACAGTGTTTCGAGTGCTTCTTCTTTGCGTCCTGCATCATTTAGCAATTGGCTTAGCTCTATTTTCAGGTCTAAGTCATTTGGGTACTTCTCTACTTGAGATTGCTTTTCTTTTATCTCTGGCGAGTCGGTAGCTTCTAGAGCCGCTTCGCATTTAGCTTTTATATTATGAAAATAAGCATCTTGCTCTTGGGCGTCAATGGTATCAATGAGTGCTTGCGCATCATCTAACTTGTGTATTTGAATACATATATCGGCTAATACAAGCTTTATACGTGCGTTTGCACTGTCTATTTCATACGCTTGCTTTGCGTAATTAAATGCAGCATTTAGGTCCGACTTTAATAATGCTTGTTTTGCTTGTTCAAGAAGTAGGTCCTGCTGCGCTGGTAAATGCTTACTCAGGGCTTCGCGAATTTGCGCGTCTGTTTGTGCACCCGCTAATAAATCTACTGGAGCTGAATCTTTTAACAACACAAGTGTAGGTAATGTTTGCAAGCCAACCTGCTGCGCTAATTGCGAGGCGAGTGCTTGTTCTGCGTCACAATCAAGATTAGCCACTACAATATGGTCTTTATATTGCGTAGCTAAGTTTTCTAATATACCGATTTGGCTAATACACTCAGGACTTTGTGGCGAGTGGAAGTTAAGCAGCACCAACTTTTGTTGTGATGTTTCACCGAGTACTTGCTGAAGGTTTTGTGCGTTGATACTAACTATGTTGCTCATTGAATTAATTGCCATATTCATTTATTTAGGTTTTTATATGGAGACGAACATAATAAATACAAGTATTAAATACTTTCAAATAATGAGGGAAAACATGAAAATCACCTATCTAGCTGCAGCATTTATGATAGCAAGCCCACTTACTTACGCTAAGTCACTAAACTTAGATTTAACTAAGAGTATGCCAGCTATTGAAAAGTTTTACCTCGACTTACATCAATCTCCAGAGCTTTCATATCACGAACAAGAAACTGGCAAAAAAATAGCATCGCAATTAACAAACCTTGGGTTTGACGTAACAGATAATGTGGGCGGCTACGGTGTGGTAGGGATTTATAAAAATGGCACCGGCCCTACAATAATGATTCGTACTGATACTGATGGCCTACCAATCACAGAGCAAACCGGTAAAGCTTATGCATCTAAAGTACAAGTGACCAACGAGCATGGGAATAAAGTAGGTGTAATGCATGGCTGTGGCCACGATATACATATGAGCTCGTTTATTGGTACTGCTGAGCAACTTATTGCCCATAAAAATAAGTGGCAAGGAACGTTAATGATGGTTGCTCAACCTGCAGAAGAAGTTGGCGGTGGAGCAAAAGCCATGTTAAGTGAAGGCTTATTTAGTAAATATGCTAAGCCTGATCATGTTATTGCGCTGCATGTTAGTGCCAGCGTGCCTGCGGGTAAGGTATCAATGAAAAATGAATACACCATGGCAAGTGTTGATTCGGTAGATATAACTATAAAAGGTAAAGGCGGACACGGCGCCTACCCGCACACTACCGTAGACCCTGTAGTTATTGCGGCGCGTACGGTATTAGCATTACAAACAATCACAAGCCGCGAGCTTTCTCCACTTGAGCCTTCCGTTGTGACTGTGGGTTCTATTCATGGTGGCTCAAAGCATAATGTGATTTCCGATGAAGTAAAACTACAGCTTACGCTTAGAAGCTACAACCCAGAGGTACGGACGGCGCAAATAGCAGCTATAAAACGTATTACAGCGGGTATTGCTCAAAGTGCTGGCCTTACTGAGTCACACTACCCTGTTGTTCACGTTCATGAAGATGAATCTATTCCATCTACTTACAATAACCCTCAGCAAACTAACATTGTTAGGAGTGCTATTGCTGATGCAATTGGCGAAACTAATGTACTTGAGACAGAAGCGGTTATGGCTGGTGAAGATTTTGGACTGTACGGTAGAACTGACGAAAACATTCCTATTACGTTATTTTGGTTAGGCGGAGTAAACCAGCAGCAATATACAAATGCGATGAAAAGTAACCAAACACTTCCTTCATTACACTCAAGTAAATTTGCGCCAGATTATAAAGTAGCATTACCGACCGGTATAAAAGCCATGAGTAACGCTGCAGTCGCATTATTTAATAATAAATAAGCCGTATTTGAGAGCTCAGCGATTAAGTGGTTGCTGAGTTCTTTTTATAATTAGATTTTTTAAATGGTGCTTTTTTACCACCCTTAGCAAAGCGCTTTTTAGTCGGTGTTTTAGGTAGCTTTGAAAATACATGGCTATCACAACTAGCTGCTTGCTGTACAAAACCTTCAAGCTCCACCAGCAGTGGTTGTAAAAATTGTTGGTAGCTCATTGCTTGTTGAGCAATATTGCCTAAACTCGCCTCCCACTTAGCGGTCAAATCGGGGCTAGCTAAGCCCTCTGGTAAAACACTAATAAGGGCCAAGCCTGTTTGCGTGGCTTTAATTGATTTACCTTCGCGCTTTAAAAAACGACGCCTAAATAATAATTCAATAATGCCTGCGCGGGTTGCCTCTGTTCCTAGCCCATCGGTCTCTTTAAGTATTTTTTTAATTTGTGAATCTTTTACATAACGACTAATGCCGGTCATGGCACTTAGCAATGTTGCATCAGTAAAATGAGACGGTGGCGTAGTGTGTTTTTCTACCACTTCACCTTTAGTGCAGTTAAGTGCCATGCCTTTTGTTAAATGAGGCAAGGTTGCTTCATCTTTTAGCTCGGCTTTGCCCATTAATACCTTAAACCCTAAGCTTACATCTTGCTTTGCATTGGCTTTAAATAAACCTCCCGCAATTGTCACCTCTACTTTAGTTTCGTTATAAATGTAATCGGGGTAAAACTGAATTAGGTAATGCCTGCTAATAAGTTGATATACTTTTGCTTCATCAGCCGCCAAAGTCGCTGTTTTTAGTTGTTTAGCGGTAGGTACAATTGCATGGTGTGCAGCCACTTTTGCATCATTGAAACATTTGCTGCGTTTTTTAGCGTCTGCCCCATTCACAAACTCAGTATTTTGACCGCCATTAGCTGCAATTGCTTTTAAAATTGCAGGCGCATCTAAATGATGCTCTTTAGGCAAATAACGATTATCAGAACGAGGGTAAGTAATTAACTTATGACGCTCATAGAGCGTTTGGCAAATATCGAGTACTTGCTGAGCTGCCATACCAAATGCCTTAGCAGCATCTATTTGCAGTGCCGATAAATTATAAGGCAGCGGCGCGCTTTGTTTTTTTTGTTTTTGTTCGAGCGCTGTAACCTCGCCTGGTTGATTCGCTATTCGCGAGGCGACGTTTTCGGCTAATGCGTTATTTAAAACGCGGCCCTCTTCATCTTGGTACGGCTCGCAGGCTTTGCTTGGTACCCATTTGGCCACAAAGCTTTGCTGCTCAGGGGTTATTAAATGCGCCAACACTTCATAAAATGGTTTTGACACAAAATTAGCTATTTCGTTATCCCGGTTAACCACTAAACCTAAAATTGGAGTTTGTACGCGACCCACCGACAACACATTGCCAAAGCCTGCTTTTTGTCCCGCCAGCGTATAAGCACGCGTAAGGTTCATACCAAATAGCCAATCTGCACGTGAACGCGCAAGCGCCGACACACTAAGCGGAATAAATTCACGATTTGAACGCATAGTAGTAAGCGCTTTTTTTACCGCCGCTAAATTTAAATCACTTATAAGTAAACGTTGAATGCTTTGCTTTTTAGTTTTACTTATTTTGGCTTGCTCTATGACTTCATCAACCAACAATTGGCCTTCGCGATCGGGATCGCCCGCATGCACGAGTACTGATGCCTGCTTAATTAGCTTTTTTAAAATAGTTAATTGTTTACGCGTTTTCGTTTTTGCCTTGAGCTGCCATTGCTGTGGCACTATGGGAAGGTGTTCAAATTGCCACTTTTTAAAACGCGCATCATAATCATCAGGTTCAGCTTGCTCTAGTAAGTGCCCTATACACCACGAGACACAGTCACCATTAGCCACTTCTATATAACCATCGTGTTTTTTATGTGGTTTTGGCAATGCATCAGCAATAGCTCTGCCAAGTGATGGCTTTTCTGCGATATAGAGTTTCATGGGAGTTGCTCATTAACTGTTTATATGAACAGTAGTTTAGCACAGCTATTTAGAAGGTGGAGCGCTTTCTATTTTTGAGGGGGGAATTACTTTTTTTAGCGAAAAGCATAATTAAAGGTAAATAACACACTATGACGGTGCCAATGTTGATAAAGGGCATTAATGTTTTGTAAATAATGGTGCTATACGCTAAATCCCAGAGGTGACGGTCAACTAATCTGAATAATTGTAATATAGGTGCGCCAATAACCACTAACTGACCAATAACGCATTGCCATAAATAAACTTTATCTTTTATTCCCCAATAAGCTATTAACGCCATCCATATAATATCGGTAGCCGCCCATACTAAATAACGATAGATATAAATATCGTCAAACTCTCTCAAGCTAGAGGCTGTTATCCCCCCAAAGAAGAAAAAAGCGACGGTCAGTAATGCAAATCTAAAGGCTAAGTAATCTTTAAATATAAAAAATATAAAAAGAGCCGGGCTTAGCATAAAGACCCAGCTTTTACTTAAAATACTAACGAAATACAAAAACCAATCAGGCAAAATGTTTTACCTTATTTTTCTTTTGTATCGTCGTCGGTACCATCACCATTACCTGGCATATCACAATATTTAATTATAACTTTCACAGCACACCCATTACATATGTTAAGGAAATGTACTTTAAGCTAAAGTAATGAACTTGCCAAGATACTTAGGCGATTAAGTACCTTAAAAAGAAACTTAATTAGAAAAATTAGCGCCCGCTACTCGCCTAGCGCACATCAATAGGGTCTGACTCTTTAGCCTTACCTTGTAAGATTGATATTTCTACTCGGCGATTTCTACGCCTATCTTCGTTTGAATCATTCGGAACAAGTGGACGAGTATCAGCACGCCCTACTACCATCATACGGTTTTTATCAAACCCTTGTACCGTTTGTAATTCGCTTGCTACTGCTACAGCACGCTTTGACGATAAGTCCCAGTTATTAATATATAACTCGTTAGAAACCTGAAAATCATCGGTGTGACCCGATACCGTAATTTCACCAGGTACATCTTTTAATAACTCACCAATATCTTGAATTATGGGCTTAAACTTAGGTTGTAAAAAAGCACTGCCAGAGGGGAATGAGCCATTTTCACGGATACGAATAATGATTTGCTGCCCTAAAGATTCAAGCTCGATTGCACCGTCGATAATTTGTTTTTCGAGCTGTTGTGCTATTTTTTTCACTAACTCGTTAGTTTGTTCTTGATCGGCGGCTGAAGTTGCTTGCTCTGAAGATTGCTGCTGCGATGTACTACGTGACTCGCCACCACGTTTATCGCCACGTTGCTCTTGTCTACCACCAGCAGAGCTTTCATCACCCGCTTGAAACTCTAACATTTGCTGGGTCATTTCAACGGTTTGTTGCTGAATGGTTTCTATCGGGGTAGGTTCAGGCTTACCTGGGGTAAATTCCATAGCAATAACCGAGGTCCCTTTAGGGATATCTTTTACTTCTATTTTGTTTTGCACACCAAATGCAAACTTCATCGAGCCTGCTATTTGCTTAAATTTAAGTACATCCATTTCTGAAAACGCGAGCAAAAGTACAAAAAAGCACATTAAAAGCGACATTAAGTCGGCAAATGTTCCCATCCAAGCAGGCAAACCTGGGGGTGGGCATTTGCACTCTTGATCAGACATGGTTACTCCTCGGTATCTACTTTGCGCTTAGACTCAGCAAGGTAGTTTTTCAAAATACCTTCAATTACTTTCGGGTTTTGGCCATCTTGAATACCTAAAATAGCATCCAGTATTAGACGCTGATTCATGGCTTCTTCGTCTTTACGAAGCTCCAGTTTTACCTGAATAGGAATAGCCACTACATTTGCTAAAAATGCACCATATAAAGTAGTTAATAATGCCACCGCCATTGCGGGGCCAATGGCTTTAGGGTCATCCATGTTAGATAACATAGCAACTAAGCCTATTAACGTTCCTATCATACCCATTGCTGGAGCTATATCGGCAAGTGACTTAAATAAACCGGCGCCCAGTTCGTGACGAGTTGTGGTTAAATAAATGTCTTTTTGAAGCGTGGCACGAACTACATCAGCATCGTGGCCATCAACGAGCATATCTACACCTTTGCGCATAAAAGGGTTTGGTATTTCGGCTTCTTCGAGGGCTAAAAACCCCCCTTTACGGGCTGAATCAGCAAGTTCAACTGCTTTTTCAATCAGCTCTTCTGGCGATTCGATTTTAAACATAAATGCTTTACCAACAACCTTACCTATGCCCAAAAACTGCGACAAGGTAAAGTTTGATAACACAATAAATAGTGAGCCACCAAATACAATTACACTAGAAGGCGCATCGGCAAACATCCCCATTTCACCGCTACTACTCATAAACATGGACATGACAATTAAACCAATTGCGCCAAGGATCCCAATTATGGTTGCTAAATCCACATTTCCTCCAAAGTATTATACTTTGTTATTCAAACTTTTATTATTAACTGCTTATCGGCAAGATACTGAAATACTTAAGCCATTTTTGAAAAAAGTGTAAAACACTGTGTTTGGCCTAATTTTAGATCAAGATACCCTACTCGCCTAGCGACTGATTAATTTTATTGTACACAGTGAGCACTAATACGCATCTTATACATGGTAAAAATGCGATTTAAACTGATATAACTCAAAAAACAACGATCATCCTTTGACCTAGTTTAGCATTCCCCCTAAAATTGGCTCCTAAATTTATCATGCTGGCTGAAATTAAACATGGCGACTAAAAAACCTGAAAACCTAAGTTTTGAACAAGCACTCGAAGAACTATCAACCATTGTCGGTGAAATGGAACAAGGTGATTTATCGCTTGAGCAGTCGTTAAAGCAATTTGAGCGTGGTATAGCCTTAGCTAACGCCTCAACGGGTAAGTTACAACAAGCAGAACAAAAAGTGTCTATTTTGATGCGTAATGACGAAAAAGCAGCGCTTACTTCATTTAACAGCGATATGGAATAACCGTGAGCATACAAGAAAAAATAGAATGTGCTCAACAAGATGTCGTAAAGACCCTGCAACAGTACTTTGATCAACCCCTTGATACCGCACACACAGTAAAAGAAGCTACGCAGTACGGCTTATTTAACGGTGGCAAGCGTTTACGCCCCTTTTTAGTCTACGCAAGTGGTGAAATGCTTGGAGCTAATAAGCAAGATTTAGATATTCTTGCTGCTGCTATTGAGTGTATTCATAGCTACTCGTTGGTGCACGATGATTTACCAGCCATGGATGATGACGACCTTCGCCGTGGACGCCCAACTTGCCATATAGAGTTTGACGATGCGCATGCAATTTTAGCAGGCGATGCACTACAAACATTAGCCTTTGAACTTATCTCGGCTCACAATTTCACCTGCAGCGCATCAACACAAGTAAAAATGATCAGCGCACTGGCTAAAGCATCGGGGCTTGAAGGCATGGTAGGCGGGCAAGGGCTAGATATTGCAGCCACAGATAAAGTGATTACAGTACAACAGCTTGAACGAATTCATAAATTAAAAACGGGTGCCTTAATCAACTGTGCCATTACATTGGGTGCATTATGTAGCGAAAAAGCAGACAAACAAACCTTAGAAAACTTACGTGTTTTTGGGTATGCTATAGGGCTGGCATTTCAAGTGCACGACGACATTTTAGATGTTGAAGGTGACACATTTACTTTAGGTAAGCCACAAGGCTCTGATTTAGCTGCTAATAAAGCAACTTATCCGTCCCTATTAGGTATGCAAGGTGCCAAGCAAATGGCGCAAAATTTAATAGAGCAAGCGCATCAAGCATTAAACAAAATAGATGCTGATACCTCTACTCTAGCGGCGCTGGCAAACTACCTGATTAAACGTGACCATTGAGTGTTACATATACGTATTGCCATTTAGCACTGACATTATTACTCAACAGCGGTAACAACTAATAAGTTAGCACCGGTGTTAGCGAAGGATAAAATAAATACCATGACACTTGATAGTAGCAAGTATCCATTACTTAACTTGGTTGACGAACCAGCCCACTTACGCGATATAGCGCAAGATAAACTCCCTGCGTTTAGCAACGAGTTACGAGACTATTTACTCAACTCTGTTTCGCAAAGTAGCGGCCATTTAGCGTCTGGTTTAGGAACTGTTGAGCTTACCGTTGCTCTACATTATGTGTATAACACACCAGAAGATCGCCTTGTATGGGATGTAGGCCATCAAGCGTACCCGCATAAAATTTTAACGGGACGACGCGATTTAATGCATACAATTCGCCAAAAAGACGGATTACATCCATTCCCTTTTCGTGAAGAAAGCCAATACGATACCTTTAGCGTAGGCCATTCAAGTACCTCTATTTCGGCAGCACTTGGTATGTCTATTGCGGCTCAAAAAGAAGGCAAAGGCCGCAAAACTGTTGCCGTTATAGGCGATGGCGCCATTACAGCAGGTATGGCATTTGAAGCTATGAACCACTTAGGCGATGTAAAATCTGACATGTTAATCATTTTAAATGATAACGAAATGTCGATTTCTGAAAACGTCGGTGCGTTAACTAATCACTTTGCGCGTATTTTATCTGGCAGCTTTTACACAAATATTCGCGAAGGCAGTAAAAAGTTACTCTCTGGCGTGCCTCCTGTTAAAGAGCTTGCCAGTAAAGTAGAAGAGCACCTAAAAGGAATGGTTATTCCAGGTACCTTTTTTGAAGAACTAGGTCTTAATTACATTGGCCCAATTGATGGGCACGATGTAAATATGCTCGTAGATACACTGCGTAATATGCGTAATTTAAAAGGGCCTCAGCTTTTACATATAAAAACTCAAAAAGGAAAAGGCTATAAACCCGCAGAAGCTGATCCTATTGGCTATCACGGTGTGCCAAAGTTTGACCCTAATACATCAAGCTTACCTAAATCTAAACCTGGCGCCGCCACTTTCTCTAAGGTGTTTGGTGATTGGTTGTGTGATATGGCCGAGCAAGATAAAAAATTAATGGCTATTACCCCGGCAATGCGTGAAGGCTCAGGTATGGTGCGTTTTTCAAAAGAGCACCCAGAGCAGTATTTCGATGTAGCCATAGCAGAGCAGCACGCTGTCACATTGGCCGCCGGTTTTGCCTGTGAAGGGTTAAAACCCGTTGTAGCTATTTACTCGAGCTTTTTACAACGTGCTTATGATCAACTTATCCATGATGTTGCACTGCAAAACTTACCTGTGCTTTTTGCTATAGACCGCGCTGGTATTGTAGGCGCCGACGGCGAAACACACCAAGGTGCGTACGACTTAAGCTTTATGCGCTGTATTCCCAACATGGTTATTATGGCCCCAAGTGATACTAACGAGTGCCGCCATATGCTTTATACCGGTTATAAGGCTAATTGCCCTGTAGCAGTTCGCTACCCTCGTGGTAGTGCCGGTACTGCTGATATTCAAAGCGAAATGACGCTACTAGAAATAGGCAAAGCCAATACCATTAAGCAAGGTGCTAAAATTGCTATTTTATCCTTTGGTACTTTGCTTGAAAACGCGCAACTTGCTGCAAATGAGCTAGGGGCAACGCTAGTTAATATGCGCTTTATTAAGCCACTTGATACAAGTTTATTAGATGAGCTTAGCCAAACTCATGATGTAATAGTAACGCTTGAAGACAACGCTATTTGTGGTGGCGCAGGCTCAGCGGTTAATGAATATTTAGCAGCACAAAAAGCCAACCTAAAAGTGCTTAACTTAGGTATTCCTGATGAATTTATTAAGCACGGCACACAAGCGCAAATGCACGATGAAATGGGCTTAGGTGAACAAGGCGTTTTAAATTCAATAAAATCGTTTATCGCTTAATTATTTTTGCTAGCTAGTTTTTAAAGGGAGCCTGATGGCTCCTTTTTTGTTTTTTATTTTTTAAATTTTTGCATCCAATGTGTATTTCTACGCGTTATCCCTATGAGGTTAACACAGTAAATAGTACGTACTGAGGAGTATAAGCAGGCACGTTATTTACTTTCATTTGATGGAATATTAAAAGGTAAAAATGATGAAAAAAGCTAATTTAACTCACTTTCATACACAAAACAGTTCACTTAAACGCCCCCTTTGTTTTTCAGCATTAGCGCTTGGGATAGTACTTGGTATTTCAGGGTGTAGCGGTGATGATGGAGAAAACGGTTTAGCCGGTACGCCGGGAGCAGATGGTCAAGATGGAAGCGATGGCACAAACGGTAACCCCGGCTTTAGTGCAGCCACGTTTATTTTAGCTAATAACGGCGATCAAAACGCAGGCACTGTTGATTTAATAAACCAGGACGCTGCCAAATTAAAAACCTTTAATACCACTGCAAATGAAGGCGTAGCCTTTGATAGCCTCGGTAATTTAATACAAGCAAGCGACAGCGAAAATGGTAGCATTAAAACTATATGCCAACTTGCCAATCGCGATGATGGTGCAAGCTTTAGTACTAATCAAGACCGTGAAATTACAGGCCCTGCCACTACACTGGTTAATCCTAAGGGCATAGCGATTGCAAAAAATAGCGGGCTGATATTTATAGCTGATTTTGGTGCCATGCAAATTACCACATTTGGCAGTGCTGCAGCGGGAGATGCCGCGCCGCTTGCTACCACTGTTACCGAAGCCGCCCCGTGGGATGTTGATTATGACCACGTAAACGACCGACTTTATGTAGCACTTACCAACGGTGATGTCGCGGTTTATGATAATTTTGTAAGCGGTGAATTTACCGCTATGCCAAGTCGTACTATTACACCAAGCGATGCCGATGGTGTGCAAATATCGGTAAATATTCACGGCATTGTTTATGATGAAACCACCAATAAACTTATTTTATCGGATGTTGGTAGCGCATCAGATGCTACCGATGGCGCGCTTTTTGTTATTAATAATGCCTCAGGTGCGCAAGGTAATACATCTGTTGCACGCAGTATTTCAGGCCCTGCGACTATGCTAGGCAACCCTGTAGATATTACCCTTGAGGGTAGTGATTTACGTGTGGCCGAAAAATCAAACGATGCAATTTTAGTGTTTAGTAATATATTTGCCGGTGAAAGTGGCGATATAGCGCCCGATTTAAGTACTGCGTCTACTAAGCCAGAGTCAATTACTAACACGCTAACTCAAAGCTCAATGGCTGATATATCAGATAGTACTGAGCCTAATATGGCGCTATTAGGCGTAGCCGTATCCAGTAATCCAAGCACTGCGGGTGATACAACAGGCCAAATTAGCCGTTTAAATACAGCATTAAGTAGCGAACTTGCAAGCTATAATGCAAGCCAAACGATAGAAAGCGTTAGCTTTGATAAAGCAGGTAATAGCTACGCAACATTCGATAATGCCAGTACAGGAATGGGCGGAATCGTCATCTCTACTAAAGTGGCTTATAACCGTGATGGCGAAACATTTAACGCCAGCCAAGATAGACTGATTTCAGGAAGCAATACAGGCCTTATTTCACCTAAAGGATTAGATATTGCCTCCGATAGTGGAATGATTTTTGTGGCTGAAAATAATGAAACCACGCCGAGCATTGCTATATTTTCAAGCTGTGCCACCGGCGATGTATCACCTCTTATGACCTTAACTTTTGCCAATAATGCACGCCCGTGGGATGTTGATTACGACAGTAACACTGACCGCGCTTTTGTTGCGCTAACCAATGGCACTGTAGCGGTATTTGATCAAGTTAAAAATAAGCTACTAAGTGGCGAGACCACAATAAGTACAGAAGATAGATTAATTACACCTGCCAATAATTCACAAGCACTAGCAGGACCAACCAATATTCATGGAATAGATTACGACTCATTAAGTGGTGCGTTAATACTTTCTGATGTAGGCAGCGCAGCTGTTGCTGACGATGGCAAAATTTATGTATTAAATAATACCGCGAATGCCTCGGGACTAGTTAATATAAGCGCGACGATTAGCGGGCCCAATACATTATTAGGAAACCCTGTTGATATTATGTATAGCGGAACCGATTTATACGTTGCCGAAAAGTCTAACAACGTAGTTATGCGCTTTAATAATATTTTAAGTACCGCAGGGGGAGATATAAGTGCCGATACAAGTATGGCATTTAGTGCACCTGAGTCAGTGGCTATTTTACCAGCGTGGCTAAACCAGTAATTAAATAGCGTTACCCTCACCATGCCTAACCTACTTTTGTAGGTTGGGCATTATCGCATCCACACTTTAATATCTGCTAAGCCATTACTTTGTAAAATACCCAGCTGCTGATCTACATTCGAATTTTGCTCAAACTCAAACGCATCCAACTGTTTATCAAACGTAATATTTGCGACACCGTCACCACCACGTTTTTTAACCTGATGAAGCGCTATATCGGCTAAGTTTATCGACGTTTCCCAGCTTATTACTTGCCCACCTAAAAGCGGCAGTGGGTAAAAAGACCACCCCAATGAAGCCGTAATATTGGTTGTTTTACCGTTTGGTAATTGAAACGAATTTAATGCGATTGCTTGGCATAAATCAGAGGCATAGCTGTCAATCATGTTGCACTTAAAATCGCGCAGCAATAATAAAAACTCATCCCCACTCCAGCGTGCTACATAGTCAGAGCCTTGGGTACGCGAATTAAGTAACGCTGCCATTTGTTGTAAGCAGCTATCTCCTGCTATTGGGCCATACGCATCGTTTATACGGCTAAAGTTATCAAAGTTGATAATAAGCAGTACAAGTGACTTTCCTTGCGCTTGTAAAGACTGCGCATTACGTTGGAAGTGCTCAATATCTTTAGGGAGCTGATCAAACAAAAAGCGGCGGCTACGTAGCCCTGTAAGCTCATCTGAGTGACTAACTAGTTTAAGCTGTGAGTTTACTTGGCCTAATTTATCGTTAGCTTGGCGCAGCTCTAATGTACGCTCTGTAACCAGCGCTTCGAGTACTTCTTGCTTACGGCGCTCTTGCGCTCTAAATACCCAAAAAATAAAGTAAAACAGTAAAATAAAGCCACTAACAATTAGCAATCTAAAGTAAATAGTTTCGTCAAAGCGCTGCGGTACTACAAATGCATACTCGACAGTTTGCGCTCTGTCCCAATCTTCGCCTTGGCGTTTTGCCTCAAGCTCAAATAAAAATGACCCCGCCGGTAAATTTGTATAAATGGCTTCTCGGCGTGCATTAGCGTAGCGCCAATCGCTATCTAACCCACTTAACTTATATCTAAACTCAATACTATTTGGCGCATAATAATCGATGGCGGTGTACTTTAACGTTATGTCGCGCTCATCAGTATCTAGTAAAGGCTTTTCGCCCAATGCTGCGGTAGTTAACGCGCGCAGTGGTGTGGTTAGTGTTTCTACTTTAGGCTTTAATACATTTAGGCCAAATAGCTCGGTATTTTTAGGTATTTCTACAATGCCTTGTAAGCTTGGGTACCAAATTGAATAATCGGTCATGGCAACGGCATCGTGTCCTAAACCGTTACAACACTGGCTTGCTTTACCATCGAGCTGCCTATCAAAAGAAGAAATAACCTCTTCCACTTTTAAGCTCGACACCTCTGATTTAAATTGCGCTACTGGCATACGGTAAACACCTTTCATGGTACTTACCCATACACGCTTATAGGTTTCGTCATACTCTAGGCTAAAAATAGAGCCATAGGGTAAGCCGTTGGCTGCATCTAACTGTCGCCAATGCCCTTGCAAACTTCTGTAAAATAAGCCGTCATTAAGCGAGCCAATTAAAATACCTACACCATCTATGTGTAATACACTGGTGATGTATGCACTTTCGAGCGAAGTTTGGTCACCTATTTTTTCAATGCCACGGTCAGTAAAGTAATATGCCCCTTTACTGGTCCCTATTACACCAAAGTTTGCTTTATCGAGCACATACGTTATAAATTTACTGCCTAAAAAGGCATTGTATGCAAAGGGTGTTAACCCGCCATAACTTAGCCTATACAAGCCACGCCCTGTACCTATCCAAAAACCACCTTTGCTTGATGGGCTAATAGCAAATACAGGGTTGTCACGCAGGGCTCTGCCAGGAAAACTGTATAGTTTATCTTGCTCGTAAAAAAACAGCCCTCGTCCGGTGGCTATATATAAACGCGAGCCATCAAATTGTAAGTCGTGTACTGTTGCACGGCCAAATTGCGCACTGGGTATTTTATTGACAAAGTTTTTATTTAAATCGAAATAACCAATACCACTTTTATTTGCCACCCATAAATTACCATCGGGCGCTTGGCTGATTGCCATAACGGCCTCTGTCATTTGCGATAAAGCAGAGTGGCGTTCTATACGCCCTTCGTGTGCAAGCCATAAGCCTTCGCTAAAACTTGCAAGCCAAATATTATTTTGGCTATCGCGGTAAATATCGGCAAACCAAATACTTTGATCAAGCTGACTTGGCTCAACCCATTGCCACTCACCCGACTTAGCTCTAAAAAGCAGTCGTCCATACGTAGAAACCCATAAGCCACCATTGGTGTCGCTCATAAATTTATACACAGCTGAGTTATTCGCATTCGGTAGCGGAAAAGGTCTTAGCTCATCATCTAAATCTAAAAAGTAGGCACCCAGTTCAGAGGCTAAATATAAATTACCATTTAAAAAAGACAGATCATGAACAATGGTTTGTGCTAACCGCTCAGGCAACGACACCTTAGCTGTTAATTCCAACCTGAGCTTTGAAAAATCAGAGGCGCTTTTAGTTAAGCGTAGTAAATGACGGTCGTTGACAAGCCAAATCCCCTCTGGAGAAAGCGCCATTTGACTAACCGACCCCACTATTTGGGTGATCACAGTAGCATTTACAATAGGAACGAGTTCGTTCGCTTTATCACGTAAATCAACTTGGTTGCGGTCTACATAATAAAGCCCATTAGCTGCAATCCAAATACTGCCCTTGGCATCTTCTAATATGTCTCTAACTGGGCCTTTAATATTAAATTCTTGTGCGGCAAGCGTTTGCGGGTTTATGACCACCAAGCCACTTTTAGTGCCCACCCACAGATAGCCATTACTATCTATGAGCAGTTTATTAATACCATTGCTTGGCAAAAAAGGACTATTTTGTGTGTTGTAATTAGTAAAAGTTGTGCCGTCAAAGCGGCTAAGGCCAAATTGCGTTCCGACCCACATATAGCCCTGCTGATCTTGCACAACACTTTTTAGCGATTGCGAGGGCAAGCCATCTTTGATATTCCATTGCTTAACAACGTAATCAGTAATAGAAGCCCAACTTGGCATGGCACACAACATAAGTACACATACCAGTAAAAATCGCATCATTTCGCTGCCACCTAGTTAAACAAATAAAACACAAAAATTAAAAGGGTAGTAAACCTGCTTTTATTAACGCTTGCAAACAAATAAGCGAAAAAATACCGGCAAGTACATCATCAGCCATTATACCCACGCCGCCGTCCATTCGCTTATCGAGCGTTTTGATCGGGCCAGGTTTGGCAATATCAAAAAATCTAAATAATAAAAAGCCTACAAGTAAGGTTTGCCAACTAAGCGCTGCGCCAATCATCGTGATGTAATAACCCGCAACTTCATCCCACACTATAGCTGGGTGGTCGTGCACACCTAAATCATCGGCGGTTTTGCCACACGCCCAAATACCAAAAATACTAATAACCACGGCAAACACGATTTGTAGCCATAGCGGAAAATACATAGTCATAAAAATAAATGGTAAAGCAGCAAATGTACCAAAGGTGCCTGGCGCAACAGGCGCAAGGCCAGTGCCAAACCCTAGGCCAAATAACTGGTGCGGGCGCTTTAAATTAAACTGTTTTTTGCTAGTCAAACCTGCTCCTTGGCAAAGTGCTCAAAGCCCTGTTGCTCAAAATTAAATTTTTCACCGTGGTGTAAAAGCTCAATGTGCCCTTCGCCACTTTTTATTTGCCCTATGCACGTTGCTTCTACGCCGTATTGACGTAATTTAAGCTCCAACATGCTTTTATTATCTTCAGAGACAGTAAAAAGTAATTCGTAGTCATCGCCATAGCCTAAAATATACGGCAATTGCGCCTCAAAGCTCAGGCTTGAACGCATAGCGTCTGAGGTTGGGATGTTTTCAATATTTATACTGGCGCTGACTTGTGACATATCAAGTATGTGGCTTAAATCCGCCATAAGGCCATCAGACACATCAATAGCTGATGAAGCAAGGCCTCGTAATACTTGCCCTGCAGCCACCCGTGGAGTGGGGTAATCAAAGCGGCTATTTATGTACTTTAAGTGCTCAGGCTCAATACTTAGGCCACGCTTGCGAGATTCAATAGCCAAGCCGGCATCACCTAGCGTGCCGGTTACACATACCCAGTCACCCACTTTAGCACCTGCACGGCGTAAAGCTTTGCCCTCTGGCACAGTGCCTTTAGCGCATATAGTAACTGTTAAAGGGCCCTGCGTAGTGTCGCCACCAATTATTTGTACATTAAAGTACTCAGCAATTTCGTGCATTCCCTCAGTAAATTCTTCAATCCACTGCTGGTTAATATTTGGTAGGGTTAATGCCACCGACACCCAAGTAGGCTCAGCCCCCATGGCTGCTAAATCACTAAGATTTACGGCCAGTGCTCGGTGTCCTAATGCTCGGGGAGAAATGTCATCAAAAAAATGAACACCCGATACAAGCGTATCAGTTGTTACTGCAAGTTGGCAGTTTTGCGGAACGGTAACTAATGCACAGTCGTCCCCTATTCCTAGGCTTACATCACGACGAGTTATACCACGACCTTTAAAGTAGCGGTTTATTAATTCAAATTCCTTCATACACAAAAAAGCCGACCTATGCCGGCTCTCCTTTTTAACGTGTACTAACTGTTAAAGCTAAGCTCTTTAGCAGAGCGCTTTAGCAAGGTTAGTATTACTTGCGTAAATGCTTAACAGCTTTATCAAGTACACCGTTTACAAATTTATGGCTGTCTTCAGCGCCAAATATTTTAGCAAGCTCAATGCCTTCATTGATTGCTACTTTGTATGGCACATCTTCACGGAATTTAAGCTCATACGCGCTTAAACGTAAAATTGCACGCTCTACCATATCTAAATCATCAAATGGACGTGTTAAATGCGGAGATACAGCTTCATCTAGTTGCTTATAATTAACGGCAACGCCACGCGCTAAATCTTTAAAGTATTCAACATCAATTTTAGTCACGTCGTTTTCGATCAACATTTGTTGTTCGATATCGGCAATTAAATTGCCACTTAATTGCCAAGAATAAACGGCTTGAAGTGCTAAGATACGTGCTTTACGTCTTGCTGCTGGTTTCACAAAAATTCCTTAAACTTAAATTTTATCTAACACATTAACCATTTCAAGCGCGCCTAATGCCGCTTCGCCGCCTTTGTTACCCATTTTGGTACCAGCGCGTTCAATTGCTTGTTCAATGCTTTCTGTGGTTAATACGCCAAATGCAACCGGGATATCATACTCAAGCGATACATTTGCAAGGCCTTTGTTAGATTCGCCAGCAACGAGGTCAAAGTGTGGTGTACCACCTCTGATCACTACGCCTAATGCGATGATTGCATCATACTCTTTTTTTGCCGCAATGCGTTTTGCCGCTAAAGGTAACTCTACTGCACCGGGTACATACACAACGGTAATGTCATCATCGGCTACGCCACCAGTACGCTTTAGCTCATCAACAGCACCTTCTAGTAGGCTGCTACCAATAAAATCGTTAAAACGAGAAATAACAATAGCGAATTTTTTGCCTGGAGCGTACTTATTACCTTCAATAATTTTCATTTGATAACCCTAAAAATATGTTCAAGCGGTTGCGATTGCGCAAAAATTGCTGCGCATCATACCATAAAAATAAAAAAATAGACTAGTTAAAAGCTGAGCCCTTATTGTGGCTCAACGTAATCAACCACTTCTAAATGGAAGCCCGAAAGTGCATGATACTTTTTAGGGCGACTCATTAAGCGCATTTGCTTAATACCTAAATCAGCTAGTATTTGCGAGCCCACACCAACAGTGCGTGATGTGCCTTTAAATTTACGCGGCGTAACATTTTCGCCAGCATCGGCAGCAGCAAATGCTTTTACTGTGGCCTCTAGCTCTTCGGTGCTTTCTTGTTTGCCTAAAATAACCAGTGCACCGTTATTTTTTGCAATGTAAGCCATTGCATCAGAAAGCCCCCAACTACGGTCCGCACTTCTGTCTGAAAGCAAAATATCGTTAAAGGTACTTTGTAAGTGCACGCGCACAAGCGTTGGCTCTTGCTCTTTAATTTCACCTTTTAGCAATACGTAGTGCAGTTGGCCGTCAATCGTATCTTTGTAGGTTACTAAATCAAACTCACCGTGCTCAGTGGGTAATTTACACTTAGCCACTTGCTCTATGGTGGTTTCGTTAAGGTTTCGGTACTCAATTAAATCTGCAATTGTGCCAATTTTAATACCGTGCTCTTTAGCAAATATTTCTAAATCTGGGCGGCGCGCCATAGTGCCATCGGCATTGAGAATTTCTACAATAACTGATGAGGCTTCAAGGCCGGCTAAACGTGCCAAATCACAGCCAGCTTCGGTGTGGCCTGCGCGCGTTAACACGCCACCTGGTTGTGCCATAATAGGAAAAATATGTCCAGGTTGTACAATATCACTTGGTACAGCACCCTTTGCAATTGCCGCTTGAACTGTACGCGCTCTATCGGCTGCTGATATACCCGTTGTTACACCTTTAGATGCTTCAATCGACATAGTAAAGTTAGTAGAAAACGCTGCGCCATTGTTTTTAACCATTAACGGTAAATCAAGCTGCTCACAACGCTCTTGCGTCATAGTTAAACAAATTAAGCCACGGCCATGAGTGGCCATAAAGTTAATTGCTTCGGCGCTAATGTGCTCTGCTGCAATGATTAAATCACCTTCGTTTTCTCTGTCTTCGTCATCCATTAAAATAACCATTTTACCGGCTTTAATGTCGTCGATGATTTCTTGTGCGCTGTGTAAATTCATAAATTTGCTCGTGTAAGTTATCAGTGTCGTTATTTAACAAAACCAGCTTTAGCTAGTAAGCTCATTGAAATATCTGAGCCAGTCGGCTGCTCAGCCCCTTTAATAAGGCGCTCTAAATAACGTGCAATTTGGTCGACTTCTAAATTAACGCGTGTGCCCACTTTAAAATCAGCAATGGTGGTTTGCTCGCTTGTGTGCGGCACTATGGTTAATTTAAATTTATTACCTTGTACAGCGTTTACTGTCAGGCTTATACCATCTATACATACAGACCCTTTGTAAGGAATGTACTTCATTAAATTTTCATCGGTGCTTAGCCAATATTCTGTGGCGCGCGCATTACTAGTAATAGCTGTAATGGTTGCAATGCCATCAACATGACCTGACACTAAATGCCCGCCTAAACGTGAAACCGGCTGCATGGCTTTTTCAAGGTTAACTGTTTGGCCAATATTATAATTTGCAAACCCAGTTAAGCTGATAGTTTCGTTTGATAAGTCGGCACTAAAGCCATCAATGTGCTTATCAACTACCGTTAAACATACGCCATTTGTGGCAATGCTATCGCCAAGCTTTACATCGCTCATATCAAGATTAGCGCTTTGAATGCGAATGGCTAAATCGCCTTGTTTTTTTTGTAATAGCGCAATTTTGCCTGTGGCTTCAATTATTCCAGTAAACATAGCCCTACTCTTTTAATTAAGTGATTGGAATGTGTTTTGTAGCGGTTATACGTAAATCATCGCCTATTTTCACACACTCTTTAAACGTCAAATTAACGGTGTTTTGCATATCTGTCAGCGGTGCAAAATTAACTAAGCTTTTTGCATCGCACCCCATTAGTTTAGGCGCTAGATAAAATATATATTCGTCTATTAAATTAAGCTCTGTCATTTTACCGGCAAGTGTAGCACCCGCTTCTAAATAAACATGATTAAATTGCAGCTTAGCAAGGTGCGCTAAAACAGACGTTAAATTAACTTTGTTATTTTGCTGTGGCACTTCTATATGCCTTACAAAATGCGGCCACTGCGTTGATTTATCAACCTTGGTAGTAAAAATTATTATTTCACTTTCAATATTAAATACTGCCAGCTCTGGTGTAAGCCTATTTTGTGAGTCAATTATAACACGCACCGGTTGGCGTAGGGGTAATTCAGTAGGCAAAGCCTGTGGCAACTCGCTTAACCTCACATTGAGCTTAGCATCATCGGTAATAACCGTATCGGCGCCCGTTAAAATAGCGCAGCTTTGTGCTCGGTGTAATTGTACATCTTGTCGCGCAGCGCTTCCGGTGATCCACTTACTTTGGCCATTTTTTAGCGCGGTTTTACCATCAATGCTGGCCGCTATTTTACACGTAACATACGGAAGTCCCTGCTCCATACGCTTAAAAAAACCTAAATTAAGTGCGCGCGCTTGCTGCTCTAAAAGCCCAAATGCAACCTCAATACCGGCATCGCTGAGTATTTTAAGCCCTTTACCTGCTACTTGTGGGTTGGTGTCGACCATAGCTGCAATAACTTTTACTACACCTGCGGCTTTTAAACCCTCTGCACACGGCGGAGTGCGTCCGTAATGGCTACACGGTTCAAGCGTAACATACGCTGTCGCGCCTTTTGCGTTTTCACCTGCTACAGCAAGGGCATTAACCTCAGCATGCCCCTGCCCAGCTAATTGATGAAACCCTTCACCAATTATGTGGTTATCTTTAACTAAAACACACCCTACATTAGGATTGGGGGTGGTTGTAAATCGCCCTTTTTTTGCAAGCTCGATGGCACGTGCCATGTACATTTCATCTTGCGCGGTAAAGGTTGTTTGGTTTTGCATTATTACTCCCCTAAACGGGCAATTTCTTCACCAAATTCGCGTATATCTTCAAACGAGCGATACACAGAGGCAAACCGCACATAGGCTACTTTATCCAGTTTTTTAAGCGCCTCCATTATGCACTCACCCACAAGGTGACTTGATATTTCTCGCTCGCCGGTAGCACGCAACTGCGATTTAATAATATTAACCACTTCATCCACTTGCTCTGTACTAACAGGGCGTTTTTCTAGGGCGCGATTAAGGCCATTGAGTAGTTTATCTTCATTAAAGGGCTCTCGGCTGCCATCTTGTTTAATTACACGTGGCATAACTAACTCGGCGCCTTCAAAGGTAGTAAATCGCTCGTGACACTCGTTACATTCACGACGTCGGCGAACTTGGTGGCCTCCGCCGACTAGGCGAGAATCAATAACTTTAGTATCTTTTGCGGTACAAAATGGGCAATGCATAACTCGGTACTTCCGTTTTAAAACAAAAAAGGCCGCTATTTAGCGGCCTTTTATCTTAGCAAAAAAATAGGGCCTGTTGGCCTTTCAGGATTAAATTTGTTCTATCTAGGGGTGATTTGATCGCGGCGCGAGGTTTGTAACCTAGTGGGCTAAGTAAAAACCGAGCAACAAAGAGTAAATCGCCCCTAGGACGAACCCGAGGGCAGTGCATGTTTGGCATTTATGCTGCGTTATCGCCTATTTGTGTGGAGTAACCACACTACATAGACTCTGCCTTGCCTAAAAACCAAACATACTACTGCAAATTAAACCTCGAAAGGTAAACAGGCCCCTTGTTGTGATCTAAATTACTGCTGCTTATGCAATTAAGCGTATACAGGTAGTTTTGCACAAATTGCTTTAACTTTTTCTTTAACTTGCGCTTGTACTGACTCATCGTTGATGTTGTCTAATACGTCACAAATCCAGCCAGCAAGTTCTTTCGATTCAGCTTCTTTAAAGCCACGACGCGTAATTGCAGGTGAACCAATACGTAAACCAGAAGTAACAAACGGTGAGCGAGGATCGTTTGGTACAGAGTTTTTGTTCACAGTAATATTTGCATTGCCAAGCGCTGCGTCGGCATCTTTACCTGTGATATCTTTATCGATTAAATCAAGTAAGAATAAGTGGTTTTCTGTTTTATCAGATACGATTTTGTAACCGCGCTCTTGCATAACAGCAACCATAGCTTGAGCATTTTTAACTACTTGTGCTTGGTATGTTTTAAATTCTGGTTGTAGAGCTTCTTTAAATGCCACTGCTTTTGCAGCAATAATGTGACATAAAGGACCACCTTGGCCACCTGGGAACACAGCGCTGTTAAGCTTTTTGTAAATTGCTTCGTCGCCACAAGCAGAAATAATTAAACCACCACGAGGGCCTGCTAATGTTTTGTGTGTTGTTGTTGTTACAACATGCGCGTGAGGTACTGGGCTTGGGTAAACACCCGCCGCAATTAAACCGGCAACGTGAGCCATATCAACAAATAAGTAAGCACCTACTTTATCAGCAATCTCACGGAATTTAGCCCAATCAACAATACCTGAGTACGCAGAAAAACCACCAATAATCATTTTTGGTTTGTGCTCAAGTGCTAGCGCTTCTACCTGTGCGTAGTCAATTTCGCCAGTTGCTTCATCTAGCCCGTACTGGATTGCATTGTATAGCTTACCTGAGAAGCTTACGTGTGAACCGTGCGTTAAGTGACCACCATGAGCTAAGCTCATACCAAGGACAGTGTCGCCCGCTTCTAATAATGCTAAGAAAACAGCTGCATTTGCTTGAGAACCCGCATGTGGCTGAACGTTTGCGTAGTCAGAACCAAATAGCTCGTTAGCACGATCAATTGCAAGTTGTTCAACAACGTCTACGTGCTCACAACCGCCATAGTAACGTTTGCCCGGGTAACCTTCTGCGTATTTGTTTGTAAGCTGTGAACCCTGTGCTTCTAGTACGCGTGGGCTACAGTAGTTTTCTGATGCGATTAATTCAATGTGCTCTTCTTGGCGAGCAGTTTCTTTGTTTATCGCGTCAAATAACTCTGGATCAAAATCCGAAATATTCATGCTACGTTCTAACATTGGGGTCTCCTAGGGCAACGTGTATGGTGTTTTTTAGAGGCTTTATTGTACGCTTTAAACGACTCTTTGCCTACGCTCTTAAGTTGAGGATATTTAAACAGGGATTGAATCTATTTCACAGCGTTTTTAAGATGATATTTTTTTATAAATGCATAAATAATTTAAATGATTTTTATTTTTTACATTTAATTACTTAATGATAAATACTTTATTTAGCGCGTTCAAAATACAAAAAAAGCGGCCAAAGCCGCTTTTTTAACGCTAAGTTAGTTAGTCTAACTTAGCGAGTATTTCAGTGCGTAACGCTTCATAATCAGGGTTAATGTCGCTTGCTAAACAAGGTTTAGCAAGTGCGTCGCTAAGTGGTTTTGGCATATCAAGTTCAATATTTAGAATCTCTTCTACGCTATCTTTAAACTTAGCAGGGTGAGCAGTTGCTAAAAAGATACCTGCTGCGCCGGGTGCTTTATTCTCTACAAGACCTTGGTATGCAATGGCGGTATGCGGCTCTGCAACATAACCAGTTTGTTGAATATTTTTCATCACTGCTTGCGTATTTTCTTCGCTCACACTGGTTGAGTAAAAATTATCGTAGCTAAACCAGTTATTATCTAACATTGTTTGCACACGTGGCCAGTTATTTGGCTTGCTTACATCCATCGCATTTGAAAGTGACTCAAGTGTGGCATTTGGTGCCCAATTTTTATCAAGCATGTAACGTGGCACGGTGTCGTTTTGATTTGTAGTCGCGCTTAGTTTACCCACCGGCAAACCAATTACAGCACCAATCATGGCGGCACATACATTACCAAAGTTACCACTAGGGACCGAAATATGCGCTGTAGCACGCTTTTCTTTTGGTAGCTGAGCAATGGCTTCAAAGTAATAACATACTTGTGCCACTAGGCGGCTAATGTTGATTGAGTTAGCTGAATTAAGGCCAAGTGTAGATTTAACTTCGTCATCTAAAAACGACTTTTTAACCAGCTCTTGGCAATCATCAAAACTGCCATCAACCGCGTAACAATGAATGTTGTTCCCAAGCGTAGTAAATAGCTTTTGCTGAGCAAGCGAAATTTTGCCTTTAGGGTATAGAATAACCACATCTATATTTGGCTTGTTGTAAAACGCATGTGCAACAGCAGCGCCAGTATCGCCAGAGGTTGCCGTTAAAATCGTGACTTTTTCGCCTTGATTAAACTGTGCTAAACACTCAGCCATAAAGCGCCCGCCAAAGTCTTTAAACGCAAGCGTAGGGCCATGAAAAAGCTCTAAACAATAGTTATTGTCTTCAACCTCTACCAATTTTACGGGGAAGTTAAATGCATTTTTAACCATTTGAGCAACGGTATCAGCGGGTAATTCATCACCAATAAGGTGTGATAAAATTTTGCTACTGCGGGTAACAAAATCCATATCTAATAACGCATCTACATCGGCGAGTGGCGCTAAGCTTTCAGGGAAGAATACCCCCTGATTACGCCCAAGCCCTGTTTTTACCGCTTCAACAAACGACACTTTTTGAGAATTTTCTTTTAAATTATGTAATTGCATAAATGCCTATCCTATAAAACTGTTAATTGACGCGTGCCGTCGTTATCTAATTTACAAATGTGGCAAAAGCCCTGCTCATTTATATAGTTTTGCGCTAACCACTGCGCACATTTTTCAGCAGCTTCTAATGTTTTACACACTGTAAATAACGTAGGGCCTGCACCTGAAATACTGACAATTTCTGCACCAAGCGCTGGCAAATTTGCTTTCGCTTCGCTAAACCCTGTTATTAACGGCGCTCGGTAAGGCTCTGCTATATCGTCTTGCATAATGCTCAGTGCATCATCAAAACGCTGCGTTAATAACAAACTGCTAAATGCCGATAAACGCTGTGCAAACTCAACCCCTGCATGCATGCTTAGCTCTTTAGGTAATACCGAGCGTGCCTTTGCGGTATTAAGCGAAAACCCAGGAAACGCCGCTACGTAGTACCAGTTTTCATCAACTGGTAGAGCAATTGACTTATCAGGAATTAAATCGCCTGTAAGCTGTAAGCCCCCTAAATAACACGGGGTGATGTTGTCATAATGACGTCCGCCACTGACTATAGCTTCAAAATCAGCCATTAATTCAATCAGCTCAACTTGGCTTAAATTGGTTTGAGCAAACTTATCAAGCGCAGCAAAGGTTGCTACCACCGAGCACGCACTCGAACCTAGCCCTGAGCCAATTGGTAAATTCTTTTTAAGCTCTAATTTTACACTTGGCATATCTGGCGCAACGTGCGCTCTAAAATGTACTAAACATTGATATGCTAGGTTTTCGCTCGCATCGCTTGGTAACTTATGCGCATATTCGCCAGAGCAAACAAACTCATCACTTGCTGCGGCGCTTACTACGGCTACATCACCTAATAAGCTGCCATCAATAGGCGCAAGCGCTGCGCCAAGTGCATCAAAGCCCACTGCAAAATTACCTATAGACGCCGGAGCATATACTTCTATCATAATGCTCTCCTAGCGCGATAACGTTTTTAATACGTCGGCAAATACGCCTGCAGCTGTTACCGCAGAGCCTGCACCGTAGCCACGAATTACAAACGGGCGTGGTTGATAATATTGGCTTAAAATAGCTAATGCGTTTTCACCATCACGAATTACATTTAATGCATGCGATGAATCGACCGCTTCAATACCTACTTTACAGTGGCCTTCTTTAATTGTACCTACATAACGAAGTACCTTGCCCTCTGCTGCCGCACTTTGAATACGGTCGTTAAACTCAGCATCTAAACTTGGCAGTTTAGCCATAAATTCATCTACGCTGTCACCTTGTGCAAAACCTTGAGGCAATACTGACTCTACTTCTATATCGCTAAGCTCTAATTTCATGCCAGCTTCGCGTGCAATGATAAGCAATTTACGTGCTACATCGGTGCCCGATAGATCATCGCGTGGGTCTGGCTCTGTAAAACCGCTTTCTTTTGCTTTAATAGTTGCCTCAGAAAGTGATAAACCATCTTCTAGTGCACCAAACATGTACGACAATGAGCCTGATAAAATACCGCTAAACTCAAGTAACTCATCACCTGCACCAAATAACGACTGTAGGTTATCGATTACCGGTAAGCCTGCACCTACGTTTGTTTCGTATAAAAACTTGCGGTTATTTTTTTGTGTTGCTGCAATTAAGTCTTGGTAATAATCGTACGAGCTGGTTGTTGCTTTTTTATTAGCGGCAACCACATGGAAGCCCGCATTTAAAAAATCCACATACTGAGCCGCTAGCGCATCAGAAGACGTACAATCTACAAGCACGGGGTTTACTAAGTGATTTTGTTTTACAAACTGCTCAACTAAATTTAAGTCAAACGCTTGCTCTGATGCTGCAAGCTTTTGCTGCCAGTCATCAAATGCAATACCTTCGCTGTCTAAATGCAATTGACGAGAATTAGCAACGCCATATAGGTTTAACTTAATATTACGTTTTTCAAGCCACGCTTGCTGGCGCTCTAACTGAGAAATAAGCTCTTGGCCTACTAAGCCACAGCCAAGTAAAAATACGTCAATTGAAGGGACGTGCGTAAAAAAGTTTTCATGGCATATTTTCACTGCATCGTTACACAGCTCGCCATCAATAACCGCCGAAATAGCACTTTCTGTAGAATCCTGCGCAATGGCTACAATGTTTACTTGGGCCTGTGCAAGAGAAGCAAAAAACTGTGCTGCTAAACCTTTGTGCGCGCGCATGTTATCGCCCACTAAAGTAACAATGGCAAGATTACGTTGTACTTGTACCGGCTCAATTAAACCTGCTTGTAATTCAAGTTCAAATGCACTTTGCAAGGCTTCTAGTGCTAGCGCTAAATCGCTTTCGTGCACACAAAAGCTAATGCTAAATTCACACGATGATTGAGTAATTAATACTATCGATACGTTATCGTGCGCAAGAGCATTAAATACCTTAGAGGCCATGCCCACTTTACCTTTCATGCCAGGGCCTGACACGGTAAGCATTGCTAAGTCTTGCAAGCTAGAAAGCGCTTTTACTGGCTCATCAGATGAATAGTCGTTACCAATTAATGACCCTTGAGCATCTGGGTTATGGGTATTTTTAATTTCGCAGGGTACGCCCGCTTTCGCGCACGGTAAAATGGTTTTAGGGTGAAGTACTTTAGCGCCAAAGTAAGAAAGCTCCATCGCTTCTTTATAAGATAAGAAATCAACTTTAGTTGCTTTTTTGATGTAGCGCGGATCAGCACTGTACACACCATCTACGTCAGTCCAAATTTGACAAATTTCAGCATCTAAACACGCCGCTGCGATAGCTGCCGAGTAATCAGAGCCATTACGACCAAGTGTAGTAAGTTCGCCTTGTTCGTTGCTTGCTGTAAAGCCTGGCATAATGTAAATGGTGGCTGGGTTTTCTTTAAGTACTGCTTGAAAGCGTGTTTTACTCGTTACTAAGTCAGCCTCAGCATCAATGTAGCCTCCACTAGAGGCAACACAACGCGTTGCTTCAAGGTATTGTGCATTGTGCGAGCTTAATAAACTTTGCATTAGCGATACGCTAACACGCTCACCAAAACTAATTACAAAAGCACGAATTTGATCTGGGCAGCACTTAATAAGCGCCACACCATCTAGCTTATTTTTAAGCTCATTAAAATCTGGCCAGTTTGTTACTTCGCCACTGCTTTTTTCTACTTCTGCTTTTAATGTCTCGCATCGGCTTAGTAAAGCTTGCCATTGCTGAGAAAAATCGTGACCTTGCTCAGCGGCACTTGCCAGCGCAACTAATGAATCAGTCATACCTCCGGGTGCAGAAAGTACCAGTAACATTTCATCTTTTAACTGTGCTTTTACCAGCAAAGCTACTTGTTGCAAACAGGCAAAGTCGGCAAGCGAAGAGCCTCCAAATTTTAAAACGCGCATTATTTATGTTCCTCATCCCATAAAACGAAAAAAGGCCTGTGTTCTTAGTGAACACAGGCCTTTAAATTTGTTGCACCGACCTATGCCACTATCCAGTAAGAATGGTGGTTGTAATAATAATGGTCAGTGCGCGATTAATTGTTTTCATAGAGCTAAGACTGCCTTAACAAAGGCTATGCTGTCAACCCCAAATTAAAAGATAAAACAGCCTTTTTAAACATGAAAAAACCTAATGAATGCCAAATTTATGCAAAACTTCACTTAAAGCCGATTTATTAATAGGTTTATTTATAAAGTCGATAGCACCAAGCTGCGCGACTTTTTGCTTCATTTGTTGTTGTATATCAGCGGAGATCACCAGTACAAAACACTCTATTTTTTCTGCCTTAATGCGCTCCAGCACTTGTACACCGTCAACTTCTGGCATGGTTAAGTCTAAACACAAAAGATCAAATTGCTGCAAGCGTAAAAGCGCCAGCGCATCGGCCCCGTTTGCGGCTTGTTGAATGTCGGCACTCACGCACTCATTTAAACAACGCACAACTTGTTTGCGTGCAACAGTGGAGTCATCACACACTAATATAGAAAATTTCATCATGTTAACTACTAAAATAACCTTCTAAAAATTATAAAAACGAGCCGTCCGTTGGTTTTTTCTATTCTAACACGTTCCTAAAACTCTAACACTTTGCTTGTTCGCATAATGTAATACTGTAACCTTACAATAAAACGTTAAATATTATTAATAATTGCTCTAGCTGCCTATTAAAAATCATCGTTTTTATAATCTCAGTAGGCATTAAAATTAATTTAAATCAGTTTAGTGCACTATTATTAAAACAAAATGACTCAATAGCTGGGCTATCTCTTTAAAATATAAATTTTTTATTTATTTTTAAGGTTTTATTGACTAACTTTTAAGTTAGAAATTGCAACTTAGATATAATTACACCGGATGAGTAAATCCCATATGTTACAAAAAAGCCTTTCTAAGAAATTGTTAACTAATGTTTTATCAGTGTATTTTTTGCTTACCTTTGTGGTGACATGTGGACAGGTGCTTGCAGAATTTGTAAATACTAAAGACTACATTCGTGATGAGCTAAGTACGCTACAAAAAACCTTTAGCCGAAGCTTAACACGCGCAATTTGGGAACTAAACACAAAGCAAACAATTACAACCGCAGAAGGCTTACTTGCTATACCTATGGTGGAGGGCATTATAGTGCGCGACGACAGCGGTGAAATTATTTCGCAGCTGGGGCGCTCTTTGGATATACACAAACTTTATAACCAACAACTCGTACAAGAGGAAGTCATTATAGAGGACACCAAATCGGGTCTCTTTGGTTATACCTTCCCCCTAATTTTTGAATTTTCGGGGCGCGCTACTCAAGTAGGTGATGTGACCTTGTTCTCTAGCCGCGATGTGGTATTTAGCCGAATAATGGTATCTATTTACTTTTTAATTGGTAACGCCATGATCAAAACCACCTTTTTGATCATTCTGTTTTTAATGGCATTTAGAAAGCTGCTCACCGACCCTTTAAACGAGTTAACCGATCAAATAGAAAACTTAGAGCTTGATGACTTAGAAGGTCAACACATAGACATTGAGACCGAAGAGCATAACGAGCTAAACGTTATGGAGCAGTCTTTTAATAACTTAATAGATAAAGTAGTTCAATACAGAAAAGAGCTTGAGCACACCCAACGTGAGTTGATTGTTAGTAACGAAAAGCTCGACCAGCACAATATACAGCTTGAACAAGATGTTGCCCGTAAAACGTCAAACTTAAGCCAAGCTATGATGGATTTACAACAGCAAAAGTACGAACTAGAAAAACAAAAGCTGGTACTAACCGAAGAAGTTGATTTACGCAGACATACCGAAGAAGAGTTATTAACTAAACAAAAAGAGCTTGAACGCTACCTAGACGAGCTAAGCCTTGCTCAAGAGCGCTTAGTAGGCACCGAAAAAATGGCTGCACTAGGCGGATTAGTCGCCGGTATTACACACGACATAAACACACCTATTGGTATTGGTGTAACCGCTATATCGTTTTTACAAGAGCGTTTAAACACGTTAGAAAATGCCTACAAAGAAAAAAAGTTATCGCCCAAAGCATTAGAAGAATTTATAAACGAAGCTAAGCAAAGCACAAGCTTGCTTACAACCAACCTTGATAGAGCCTCTGAGCTTATTGCCAGCTTTAAACAAATAGCGGTAGACCAAGCCAGTGAAGCTGTAAGAACAATTAACTTTAAAGATTATTTAAACGAAGTAATTTTATCGCTCCACCCTAAACTTAAAAAAACCAAGCACACCATAAATTTACAGTGTTCGGATGATTTAGTTCTTAACCTGCCTGCAGGGGCAATTAGCCAAATTTTTACTAACTTAATTATGAACTCAATTATTCATGGTTTTGATAATATTGCGCAGGGCAATATTGATATAAATATTAGCGCCGATGACACACTCCTTATTATTGACTACACCGATAACGGCAATGGCGTAACAAAAGAGCAATTAGCCAAATTATTTGACCCATTTTTTACGACAAAACGCGACCAAGGCGGTAGTGGGTTAGGCACACACATAACCTTTAACTTAGTTAAGCAAACACTTAGCGGCTCAATAGAGGCAAGCAGTGAGCCTGGCAAAGGGCTTCATTACCATATTGAATTTCCTAAAAACATGCCAAAGCCATTATTTAATCAATAACGGCTTTGCTTAAAATCAGCCATTTCGAGAACCCCATTTTATTGCTATGATTGAGCAAATTTAAAAGATGGAAAAGTTACCTTATGTGGTTTAGTAACCTGATTTGTTATCGCTTTAAGCAAGATGTTTCGTACACTCAAGAAGAGTTTGAAAAAGCGTTAGAACAAGATGTATTTCGCCCTTGTGGCTCTCAAGACCTTTCTACATTTGGTTGGACAAAAGCATTTGGTAAGCATGGTGACTCGCTGGCGCATTTTTCACAAAAAAGCATTTTAGTGTGTGCCAAACGTGAAGAAAAAGTGCTGCCTGCATCTGTTGTTAATGAAATGGTTGCCGAAAAAGTAGATCAAATAGAAGCGGAAGAAAACCGCCCTGTTAAAAAGAAAGAAAAAGACGAGTTAAAAGAAAACATTTTAACTACCTTATTACCTCAAGCGTTTAAAAAATCGAGCCTACAGTTTGCTTTTATTGACCAAGAAAACGGTTGGGTTGTAGTAAACAGCGGCAGTTTTAATAAAGCAGAAGAGCTACTTGCATTGCTGCGTAAGTCTCTGGGCACATTACCGGTAGTACCTGCTTTTGCAAACTACGACCTAGATGTATTTTTAACTGATTGGTTAACTAACTTCAGCACCCCTGAAAACTTTGCTATAGGTTTTGATGCTGAGCTAGAAGAAGCCGACGACAGTGGCGCACAGGTTAAACTAAAAGGTCATGATTTATCGTGTGATGAAGTTAAATCGCACCTAGAAAATGGTAAACGCGTGACCAAACTTGCACTTGATTGGCAAGAACGCCTGAAGTTTATGCTGCAAAACGATGGCTCTATCAAGCGTTTAAGCTACTCAGAAACTTTAAAAGAAGAAAACGCCGATATTCCTAAAGAAGATATGGCAGTTAAATTAGATGCTGACTTTATTTTAGCCTCAGAAGAAATCAAGCTACTGCTTGAAGAGCTGACGGCCGGTTTAGGTGACGCAGAAGATTTATAAGACGCTAAAATTATAAGCGCTATTAAAACCAAAAAAAGCACGACTTAGTCGTGCTTTTTGCTTTTACCTTTATAACTGCTAATTAGCTAAATGTGTCTTTTACATTTTCAAGCATGTCGTTGTATTCGTCACTTGAAAATAGCTGCATAGAAGGAATGACGCCTTTATCTATGTAGGTTTGTAAAGCCGCTGATTTATCAGAAACCTGTAAAGTCCCCTCTAAGATAGCGCCAATACGAATAAAATCAACATAACCAATCTCTTCAGGGCGATACGTAGGGTCTGCCCAATGTCTAGCAACATTTACAAATTCAGGTGGAAACTCCCACGCTCCCATAATTGAGCCACCAATTTTACCACTGAGCTTTTGAATTGCATGCGCTAAAAAGCTTGGGTTAGCAAACACCTCTGGGTGGCGCTCAGCTTCGGTTAAAATAGGCAGTACACCAATGTTATATACCAACGACGCCAACGTAATAGCGTCACTATTTAACGATGTACGTTTATTATTTTGTAAATAAAACGCCATAAGCGTTATTGAGTGCCCCGCCACATTTAACGTTTTTTGCCACGCTTTACTCATGTAGCCTTTTATTAGCTCATTATTAGAAACAAACAGCTGCTCCATTGCCATTGCGGTTGCTATATTTTTAATTTGGCGTAAACCAATGCGCGTAACCGCTTGCTGTAAGTTAGACACTTTAACCGCTCGGCCCATAATTGCACTGTTAGCCACTTTAATCATGCGCGCTGAAAGAGCCGGGTCTTGCCCAATCACGTCTGACATTTGCATTAGGTTTACATCAGGGTTATCGGCCGCTTGGCGCACTTTAATTGCAACTTCAGGTAACGTAGGTAAAACCAAAGTGTCGTTATTGATTCTATCAACCAAAATCGTTAATAGTGCATTTTCTGTAGACATAGAACTGTCATCCTTTTGTTTCTGGGCCGCAATGCAACTGCTAACCTCGGATAAAATGAGTAATACAATGAGTATTATCTAACTTACCGATAAAGTTAAGAAAATTATATAAATTAATTGTTATTATCGCCTGCAGACGCGGTACACCGCCAAACACTTGCTATTTACCATTTAGTTTTGCTTTAATGCAGTCACTATAAGGAAACGTTTGTACGCGCTAGCAATTAAATTTAAGCGTACAAATAATTAAACTTACTTTTTTAACAGGCAATCAAATGATCTTAAACAAAATTAGCCAAGCAATTTTACTCTCAGGCGTCGTTTTTCTTAGTGCATGCTCAGAGCAAGCCCCCTCTTCGACCGAAGCCACAGGTGTAGAACTTGCTCAAAAAAGTGCCGCGCAAGCTGGCCCAGATTTAATTAATATTGATAAACAACGTTTAAATATTTACACCGACTTTAGCCTAGAAGCCGACCTATCTCATTTAAGTGAGAATCAAAAAGCCATGGTTGCTAAGCTTATCGATGCCTCTAAAATTATGGACGAGCTATTTTGGAAGCAGGCTTTTGGCGATAATAAAGACGCTTTTTTAGCAAAACTAAGTGATGAAAAAGTACGTAAATTTGCTGATATTAACTACGGCCCTTGGGATCGTTTAAACGGTGACGAACCGTTTTTATCAGGTTACAAAGAAAAAGCCCTTGGCGCACAATTCTACCCAGCCGACATAACAAAAGAAGAGCTAAATAACGCCGACGTAGAAGATAAAAAAGGCCTTTATTCATTAATCAAACGTGATGAGCAAGGTAACCTTTACAGCGTGCCTTACTCAAAAGAATACGCTGAGGAGTTAGCTAAAGCAGCAGATTTATTACGTGAAGCCAGTAAGCTTGCCGATGATAAAGAATTTGCCAATTACTTAAACCTACGTGCTGATGCACTACAAAAAGATGATTTTCAGGGTTCTGACTTTGCCTGGATGGACATGAAAAATAACCCAGTTGATGTGGTTATTGGCCCAATTGAAACCTACGAAGATCAACTCTTTGGCTACCGCTCTGCTTATGAGTCGTATGTACTAATTAAAGATTTAAAATGGAGCGAGCGCCTAGCTAAATTTGCGGCCTTTTTACCAGAGCTTCAAAAAGGTCTACCGGTAGATGCTAAATATAAGCAAGAAGTGCCAGGCTCAGACGCTGATTTAAATGCTTACGATGTGGTTTACTATGCAGGTCACTCAAATGCGGGCAGCAAAACGATTGCCATTAACTTACCAAACGATGAGCAAGTACAGCTTGAAAAAGGCACTCGTCGCCTGCAGCTTAAAAACGCAATGCGTGCAAAATTTGATAAAATTTTAGTGCCAATTGCTGAGCAGTTAATTGTACCTGAGCAACGTAAGCATATTACCTTTAACGCCTTTTTTGCCAATACCATGTTTCACGAAGTGGCTCATGGCCTAGGTATTAAAAACACCATTACAAATAAAGGCACTGTGCGCCAATCATTACAAGAGCACGCAAGTGCACTTGAAGAAGGTAAAGCCGATATTTTAGGTTTATACATGGTTGAGCAGTTACTTAAAAAAGGCGAAATTACCGAAGGCACATTAGAAGATTACTACACCACCTTTATGGCGGGTATATTCCGCTCAGTACGTTTTGGTGCATCAAGCGCACATGGTAAAGCCAACATGATCCGCTTTAACTTTTTTGCACAAGAAGGCGCTTTTTCTAAAAATGAAGAGGGTTTATACCGTGTAAATATGGAAAAAATGGGTGTGGCTATGGCTAAGCTGTCGCGCTTAATTTTAACATTACAAGGTGACGGCGATTACGAAAAAGTAGATCAACTAATTGCCACTCATGGCGATATTAAAGAAGAGCTTGCTAAAGACTTAGAAAAACTAAGCCAAGCAAATATTCCGGTTGATGTAACCTTTAAACAAGGCAAAGACGTGTTAGGCCTTAACTAACCCAACACGTAATACTTTGTAATAGTTTAATAAAACGCTGTAGTTTATAACTGCAGCGCTTTTTTTAGCGCTATTATTTGCTCATCTGTGTATGGTTTTGCAGGAAACTTACCCCACACCGGTGCAGGCCACGCAGCATCAGTTGTAAAACGTGCAATATGATGAATATGTAATTGCGGCACCATATTACCCAAAGCGGCCACGTTTAATTTATCAGGGCTAAACACTTGCATAATAAGTTTGCTGAGTTTGGCCGACTCTTTTAAATATACAATTTGATCGGCATCAGATAAATCGATGATCTCTTTTAAATTAGGTTTTCTGGGCACCAATACAAACCAAGGGTATTGGCTGTCGTTAAGTAATAACACCTTACATAAAGGCCAATCTGCCAGTTCTATACAATCGCGCTGAAGCTCTGGGGCGAGTTCAAAAGTGTGGTTCGTCATCGTCACATCCTAGTTAGTCTTTAATAATGGCCACTTTATAGCATTTATTTGCAGTTGCACACGCTTAGCTTTACCATTTAATACAATATTTATAATAAGCTAAGGCAATCTTGTGCTAAAAAAAATAAAACACTTAACCCTCGCACTACCGCTAGCTGTTGGCGCACTAAGCGTACAAGCAAAACCATTATCGCTAGAGCGTATTTTTGATGATCCGAGCTTGTCGGGTAAAGCTCCCGTACAACTTAAGTTTTCACCAGACGGTAGCCGCGTAACTTACCTGCAAGGTAAAACCGATGACTACAACCGTTATGATTTATGGGAATACAACTTAAAAGATAACACCAACAGAATACTGGTTGATTCTGCAAAGCTATTTTCAGGCCCAGAAAACCTCTCTGATGAGGAAAAAGCACGCCGCGAACGCCAACGTATTTTTGGTAAAGGTATTTTAGAGTATAAATGGTCTAAAGACGGCAAAGCCCTGTTATTCCCACTCAATGGTGACCTGTATTATTACGAGCTTGCATCTGGTAAAAGTAAAAAACTTACCAATACAGAAGCGTTTGAAACCGATGCCCGTTTTTCTCCTAAAGGTAACTATGTATCGTTTATTCGCGAGCAAAACCTTTACGCTTTAGCACTTGATTCAGGTAAAGAAATACAACTGAGCAAAGATGGCGGCGGCGTTATTAAAAACGGCATGGCCGAATTTGTAGCACAAGAAGAAATGAGCCGTATGACTGGCTACTGGTGGGCAGGCGATGAATCTAAAATTGCATTCACTCGCGTAGATGAAACCCCAGTAAAAGAAGCTATCCGTAACGAAATTTATGCAGACGAAGTAAAGCTATTTAATCAGCGTTACCCATTTACAGGCACCGACAACGTTGAAATACAACTTGGCGTTGTGTCTTTAAATAATCAAAACGTTGACTGGGTTGATTTAGGCGACGATAAAGACATTTACATTGCACGTGCTAAGTGGCTAAAAGACAGTACAACCCTTTCGTATCAATGGCAAAATCGCTCACAACATAAGTTAGAACTACGCTTTTACAATAGCGATACTAAAACGCAAAAAGTAGCGCTAACAGAAAACAGCGATACGTGGATCAATTTAAACTTTGATCTGCATTTCTTAAAAGACAAAAAGCATTTTGTATGGGCTTCTGAGCGTGATGGTTTTAAACACCTTTATTTGTACCGCACTAATGGCCAGCTAATTCGACAAATCACTTCAGGAGACTGGGTTGTTGATAGCTTAAAAGGCGTGGATGAGAAAAAAGGCATAGTGTACTTTGCAGGACGTAAAGACACCCCGCTTGAAAGCCATTTATACAGCGCACCACTGTTTAAAAAAGGCAATATTAAGCGCATTACCGAACAAGGCCAATACCACAAAGTGGTAATGGCTAAAGACAGCAAAACGTTTATTGATAATAGCTCATCGGTAAACAAGCCTAACTCGGCGGCACTACGTAAAGTAAACGGCGAATTTATCACATGGCTTGAACAAAATAAGCTTGATGATAGCCACCCATTAACACCTTATTTAAGTGATTTAGCAACTCCAGAGTACGGCACAATTAAAGCTGAAGATGGCCAAGAAATGCATTACCGCTTGTTTAAACCAAGTAATATTGCAGACGGTAAAAAGCACCCAGTAATTGTTAATGTATACGGCGGCCCGCATGCACAACGCGTTACAAATAGCTGGCGCAGCAAAAACTTGTACTTTCAATACATGGCGCAACAAGGCTATGTTATTTTTCAGCTCGATAACCGAGGCTCATACAACCGTGGTAAAAAGTTTGAAGACGCTATTTACAAACACTTAGGTGTTGTAGAAGTAGCAGATCAAATTAAAGGCGTTGAGTTTTTACGCACGCTTGATTACGTAGACCCACAACGCATTGGTATTTATGGCCACAGTTATGGCGGATACATGGCCCTAATGACCATGTTTAAAGCAGGCGATTACTTTCAAGCCGGTGTATCGGGAGCACCAGTTACTGACTGGGCACTTTACGACACCCATTACACTGAGCGCTACCTTGGTCATCCAAAAACCAATGCCAAAGGCTACGAAGACAGCGCCGTATTCCCATATGCTGATGGGTTAAAAGGCCCATTAATGATTTACCATGGCATGGCCGATGACAACGTGTTATTTACCCACGCCACTAAATTATTTAAACAACTACAAGATAACGAAAAACAGTTTGAAATGATGACCTACCCAGGCTCAAAACACAGCTTACGCGGTAAACAGGTGCAAACACATTTACATCAAACCATCACAAACTTCTTTAATCGACATTTTGATGTTAAATAATCATATGACGACTAAATAGACTAAAGGCTGATTGAAAAATCAGCCTTTTTTTTGTCTTAATAAGTTAGTAAGCCTAGATTAAACGCTTTTTTTAGCTACGCTTATTCTATGCGCTAAGGCGTACACTAATTGAGGACAAATTAATGCTTAACCTACGTAGTTTCAGTATTTTCCAGCGTTTTTTACTGTTAATAGCCATTGTTGTATTTGGCCTAATAGTACTTAGTATATCTAGCCTAACTCATCAATATAGCTCACTCAAAAACGAGCAATATCTAAAAACCCAAAATGTAGTAGAAACGGCATACAGTGTTATTGAGCATTACCACCAGCTTGAACAAAACAATACACTCACACAAGCGCAGGCTCAATCACAAGCACTGGCCGCTATAAAAGCGCTGCGCTATGACAAAACAAATTACTTTTGGGTAAACAACTACCAGCCCCAAATGGTAATGCACCCAATAAAGCCTGCGCTTAACGGTAAAGACTTAAGTAATAATAAAGACCCCGATGGCAAAGCACTTTTTGTAGAAATGGTGAACATTGTAAAACAACAAAAAGAAGGTTTTATACCTTATAAATGGCCAAAACCAGGAAAAGATCAGCCGGTAGATAAAGTCGCATTTGTAAAAGGCTTTAGCCCGTGGCAATGGATTATTGGCTCAGGCGTATACCTAGATTCAATAGATGAAGCGTTTAGCGAGCAGCGTAATCTAATCATAATTAGCGCCTTAGTTATGATTATTGCTGTCATTTTATTAAGTTACTTTATTGGTAAAAGTATACTCACGCCTACTCGCCTTGCCGCAGACATGATGAAAAACATATCGCAAGGTGAAGGTGACTTAACACGTACGCTAAACGAATCGGGCAATGATGAAATATCAGAGCTGTCACGCTCTTTTAATTTATTTGTTTTAAAAATGCGCGAGTCGTTAGTGCATGTATCGCACAGTGCAGATGATGTAAGCAGACACGCTCACACGGTGGATGAGTCAAGTAGAACAAGCCACTCCTTCATTGAGCTACAAAACGACAGTTCCACACAAGTAGCCGCCGCCATGGAGCAAATGACGCACCAAATTCATGATGTGAGTCGTAATGCCGAAGCCGCTGAACAAGCTGCCAATGATGCAGCGCACAATGCCTCAACCGGTAAAAACGTGGTAGCGAATACCATTACCGCCATAGAAACACTCTCAAGTAATATAGAAACAGTGAGCCAAGTAACTGAAGATTTAGCAAACGAAAGTAACAATATAGGCTCTGTGCTTGATGTGATCAGAAGTATATCGGAGCAAACAAACTTACTTGCACTCAACGCTGCTATAGAGGCGGCTCGTGCAGGAGAGCACGGCAGAGGGTTTGCAGTTGTTGCCGATGAAGTGCGCACATTAGCCAGCAGAACCGGGCAAAGCACAGATGAAATTCAAGCCATGATCACTAAATTACAAGAAGGCGCTAAAGCGGCTGTAGAGGCGGTAAAATCAAGCCAAGCACTGTCGGTGACGACGGTAGAGCAGGTTTCATCTGCCGATACATCGCTCAATGAAATAGAAAGGCTGGTATCTATAATTACCGACATGAACAGCCAAATAGCCCGTGCCACCGAGCAGCAAACGCAAGCCGCTGACGAGGTTAATTTACGTATTAACGAGCTATCTCAATCAACCGAGCAATCACTAAATAATACAAAGCAACTTACCGATGCCAGCGATAACCTTAAACAAAGTAGCCAAGGGCTTTCGAGCGTGGTTAATCGCTTTAAATTAAAATAATCAAAAAAAAGCCCTGAATTAACAGGGCTTTTTATTACATAAGCGTTTTTAGCTTATACCATTTCGCATAATTAAGTGATCTATTTTTAGGATGGAAAAACGTGTTGATGGCTAGGCAAAAAATTTGCTATTTAGTTGTTCTAAATGAGAATTTTTTAACACAGATAGCGACACGTTTAGCCCCGAAAAATGATTAAGTATTATTGCGGATTGGTATTACATACAGTAGCGTGCAAATAAGCTGGTTACTGATGCTGCGGTTGGCTTACCGTGCTGCCAATCACCGCCTTCAACACCACTACCAGCAATGTCCATATGTACATAAGGAAGCGGCTGCTCAGATTCGTTACCGTGTTTATCAAGCCCACCAACAACGGCTAAAAACGCCATAGGGAATTGATGCCCACGGGCTGTAACAGCAGAGGCCGCATTATTGCTTGATAAAACATCATCAGCGAGGGTACGCGGTTTGATAAAGTCGTAATCTTCACGGCGAGAGCGAGAAACCTCAGCTGCATCTGCCCATAAATCACCACAATCCGCTATTTGACGAGAGGTATTAGCGCTACGTGCAGGTCCGTTTTCAACATACGCTCCGTAAGGGCCCATAGCACGTGCCGCATGGCCTGTAAGGGTTGCCACGGTGAATAGTGTTGGATTAACTTCACCTTTGGCGACATCTTTCATTTCGCTAAGTAGGTCACCCATAGCTAAACGCCCTTCTGCATCGGTGTTACCAATGCGTACACGTACGCCTTCACGGCTAGTGATAATTTCATCTGGTACAAAACAATCTGAGCCAATTGAATTACGAACCACAGCTAAGTAAGAAATAACTTTAACGCCTTTAGGTTGGTAATCTGCCACGGCTTTCATAAAGCCCGCAACGGATGCAGCCCCGCCTTTATCGCGGCTCATACCCGCCATGTAACCGCCTACTTTTAAATCGGCGCCGCCGGTATCGTATACTAAGCCTTTACCAACAAACATTAGCGTGCGCGTTACTTCACCTTCGGGCACGTATTCTAGCTTAACAACACGTGGATGATGGCGCTCAACCGCATAAGATGCGCGCGCAACAGTGCTAAGCATAGGGTAGTTTTTATCTATCGTGTTAATATCGTCAATCACATCAACCGCTACTTTAGAGCCTTTAAAAAGCTCAACACAGTAATCAGCAAAACGTGGTGGCGCCATACGTTCAGGCTCAGTACCGCATAAGTCACGTGCTGCATATTGCCCTGCTGCAATTGCATTTACAGCTTTAACTGTTTGCTCATTTGCATCTATTAAACCTATTTGCGTAATAGGCTCAATGCTTTCCCCGTGGTATTCGCGCGCCTCTAAAGGTTGCCATAATGCTTGGCATGCGCCTAAATACGCCACTTCTAATGCATGCTGGTAACGCGCATCTGTATGTAATTTTGGTAAGTAAATAGCAGGGTTTACACTGCCCGCGGCTTTTGCTTCGTTAATCGCTAGTTTAGCGGCATCAAAGTAGCGTCTTACATCATCGTAATCGCGGTTAAGCGGCCCAGTAGGTGCTAAAACAACGCGTACATTATCAACCACTAAAAACGTAACTTGTTTACCAATACGAGAATCTACTTTAGCGTGTGATTCGATAGCATCACTTAATGAGTTATTGGCTAATTGAGAAAAGTCATCACTAATTATAATAAGTGCATCGTGAGAAAATGAGTCAAAGCTTGCACTAAGTGATTGTGCAGCTATCGCTTGAGGATATGCCATAAGTAAAACTCCTGTTAGAAAACATAAGGGGCTATTATCGTTGATATAAAAACACAAAACCAGCCAACTGCGATCAGCTCATTTTAATCTGGCAACTTGGTTTTACAGCAAACTAAAGTGACTCAGTGTTTTAGAAGAAATTAACAACCACTATATAGTTTTTTGTAAAGGCAGCCCCTGCTTATACCACGTTTAAATTACTTTGCTAAAGCACTCTAAATTGCAAAAAAGCGTGTAGTTAATCAAGAATACTCAGTTGCAGATTTAAATTAGGTTCATTTTTAACACCCACTCCAATACCTAATAAACGCACTGGTTGCTGCATCCCGCGTTGATACGCCTTAGAGAGTAATTCAGTAAAAATAGCAGTATTTAATTGATGATGAGCTTGATCCGCTGAGGTAACAACAAAGTTTGCAAACTTCACTTTTACACTTAGCTTATTAATACGATTTTGCAGCTGTTGCTTATTAAGGCGCGCCGTTAGCTCTTCCAGTAATTTAGGTAACTGATCTAAACATTCTTGTAAGCTATTTTTATTGTATTCATAGGTGTGTTCAACACTAAGGGATTTACGCACTCGCTCAGTGGTTACTTTACCAATATATTCGCCAGCACATTTTTGATAAAGCGATACACCAAAATTGCCCACATGCTGCTGCATCCAATTAACGCCTTTCTCGCGAACGTCTTTTCCTGTGTATAACCCCTTTAAATTAAGCTTTTCGAGGGTTACTTTGCCCACACCAGGGATTTTACCCAGCGGTAAATTATTTAAAAACGCATCAACTTCATCCGGTAAAACCACAAATTGGCCATTGGGTTTATTTTCGTCACTGGCTATTTTGGCAATAAACTTAATGGGAGCAACTCCGGCAGAGGCAGTAAGGCCGGTATCGTTATAAATATCTGCTCTAATTTGCTGAGCAATAAGCGTTGCGCTGCCTTTGCATGCGGTGCTGTTGGTTACATCTAGGTAAGCTTCATCAAGCGACAGCGGCTCTATTTGGTCGGTGTAGCGTTTAAATACAGCGCGTATTTGGTTAGAAATTTCTTTATAAACCGCCATGCGCCCAGGCACAATAACTAAATCGGGGCATAATTGCTTAGCGTGGTAGTTAGACATAGCCGAGCGAACACCATATTCGCGCGCTATATAATTTGCTGTAGAGAGCACGCCACGACGGCTATTGCCACCAATCGCTAAAGGCACACTGGCAAGTTTGGGGTTATCGCGCATTTCAACCGCTGCATAAAAGCAGTCCATGTCGATATGAATAAACTTTTTCATTACCACATAACAACTGTTTATTTATACAGCTATTATTAAGGATTCACTTTAATTAAGCAAGTCCATTAAAGCCTGTTTAACTTGCTAAAGTTAAAAGCGCTACTAGGTGTAGCGCGTTAAACCGTGCAAGCTTTAAACAGCTTTTTTAAAACGGCTGCTTAAAGCGCTTTGATTTTTTAAAGCAATGTAGCCAAAAAACAAACTCCAATAAAAACCCCGCAGCTAAAAGCATTATGCCGCCGGAGGCATTACCCATTGCATAGCAAGCAAAAGACGCTATAAAAACTAAACTGGCTAAAGCCCAATTAATTATATTTTGCATGTGTGTTCTCGTGTGTGTGTTGTCTGTGTTATTTAACTGTAGTCCTAAAAATAAATAGGTACAATCATCTTATAAAAAAACATGGCATTTATTGTCTTGAGCTACAAACACCATATTGATAACCTCATTCATTTAAAACTAAGAGTACACATACATGCAAAGGTTCAAAGATCAGCACCCTATTCATACCGATATCACCGTAGCATGGGCCGATATGGACGCCCTACAACATGTTAACAACGTGGTGTACTTGCGTTATTTTGAAATTGCGCGTATCGATTTTCTAAATAAAATAAATCAGTTTGATACGATAAAACCAGGTGGAATAGGCCCGGTGATTAGTGAAAACAATATTCGCTATAAACGTCCAGTGACCTTCCCTGATACCTTAACCGTAGGTATTACTATTTCAGATATAAAAAGCGACCGTTTTATGATGAATTACTCTGTATTTAGCCATGCTCAGCAAGCTATTACTACCACAGGCTATTCTCAAGTTGTTATGTTTGACTTTAAAACAGGACAAAAAGCGGCGATTTCAGAGCCATTACTATCGGCACTACACCAATTCGCTTAAGTAGGTTTATTGCGAATTGGTATTAATTATCCACTCTCAAGATCTTACATAATTTAAGGATTTTAAATGCAATACAGTCCGTTAGGCAGCAGCGGTGTTGATGTTTCTAGAGTATGCTTAGGCAGCATGACTTGGGGTAAACAAAATACCCAACAAGACGCCGATGAGCAAATAGCTTATGCCTTGGCACAAGGCGTTAATTTTATAGATACTGCCGAAATGTATGCCGTTCCTCCTTCACCAGAGACCTACGGTAAAACAGAGCAAATTATAGGTAACTGGCTAAGTCGCAATGCGCAAAAGCGCAGTGATATTGTATTGGCGAGTAAAATTGCAGGCAATGGCCTGTCGTGGGTACGAGATGGCGGCGATATAACACGCAGCGCTGTCATTGAGGCCGTAGATAACTCGCTTAAACGCCTACAAACCGACTACATAGATTTATACCAATTGCATTGGCCTAATCGCTCTACCCCACATTTTGGCAGGCAGTGGCCAGGTAAACTCACTTTTAGTGACGTAGATACTGAGCAACAACAAGCGGGTATGCTTGATATTTTAGAGGGCCTTAATGAGTGCGTTAAAGCCGGAAAAATAAAATATTGTGGCCTTTCAGATGACACACCATGGGGCATTAGCCAATTTCTAAATTTAGCAAAAGCGCATAACTTACCGCGTATGGTGTCTATTCAGAATGAATTTAGCCTAGCGCACGCTAAAGATTGGCCCTACTTAATTGAGCAGTGTATCCATGAAGACATTGCTTATTTACCTTGGTCGCCGCTTGCTGCTGGCCTGCTAACGGGTAAATACCTAAACGGCGCACGCCCAGCGGGCTCGCGTTGGACATTTATGCAGCGCAATGGCATTTTTAGAGATACCCCTAACGCGCAAAAAGCCACGCAGCGTTATGTAGAGCTTGCACATGCAAGCGGCATAACCCCAGCCCAATTGGCACTTGCTTGGTGTAATCAAGTCGATGGCGTTACCTCGTCAATTATTGGTGCGACCAGCATGGCCCAATTAAAAGAAGACATTGACGCTTTTAGCATAACTTTAAGCGACGACACACTAGCTGAAATTGGTACTATTTTTAAAGATTACCCGCAGCCATACTAAACCAAAATAATAGGCAGTTTTTTTACTGCCTTTTCCTCTCTTACATTTGAACATATACAAAGTAAAACTATACTAAAGTTACCTTAAAATGATTGTTTTTAGTGAGTTATGCTTAGAAATGTAATTATATTTTTCGGTGTGCTAGGTGCTTTAATGCGTTACGGGTACGCTGACAATACTCACCCAATTAAAGAAATTGTATGGTTACAAAGTTACACGCCCCCGTTTCATATGGATAAAGATTCGCATGCGCCGCAAGGCGGTATTTGTGACAACCTCACCGAGCAACTAATTAACAGTATTGATGATGTAAAACATACGCGACTAATCGTGCCGCAAGAGCGAATTAATAAGCACTTAAATGAAGGCGATAATGTATGCTTTCCGTGTGTTATTCATAAAAAAACGGCCAATGGGGTGTTACAGTTTTCTACCCCCACCACGGTTTACCCGCCTTTTTCGGTTTTAACCACTCAACAACTTGCCCCAGAAATACACGCTAAACATGGCAGCCCTATTAAACTTATTCATTTATTGTCAGACGAGCAATATGTGTATGGACAAGCCGCGGCGCGCAAGTTTACTTCAAAAATTAATAAAATAATCGAAAACACCACGGTGTATCATAAAGCATCGCTAAGCTGGAGCAGCGAAAATGAAAGCCAAGCTGTTATTGCTCGCTTAAGTCGCGGCTTTTTAGATTACACAATAGACTACCCGTTTATGAGGGATTATTTTGTCAACCACAGTAAGTTTAAAAATATAGTCAGTTTACCAATTGAAGAAGACCCCAGAGAGTTTGTTTTAGGGGCTATAGGGTGTGCGGTAAGAGCACCGAATGATTTTGCTACCAAGGCGCTTAATAAAATAAATAAAGCGCTACATAAGCAGGTATTACAATCGCCTGCTTATATAAATAGTCAGCGTTTTTGGTTAGAGCAAAGTTTTCCGCAGTTTACTAAGCATTACCAACAGCAAATACTTAATCCTATTGCGCCTGCCAACTTTGCGATAACAAGCAGGTCGAATTAGCATACAAGCTTACTGTAAATACGCTGTTTGCAGGCACTTCCCCTACGCCTGCAGGCGTTCCTGTCATTATTACATCGCCATTTTCTAAGTGCATAAACTCATTAATTTCACTTAAAATATCTTTAGGCTTATGTATCATAAATTGCGTATCGCCTTGTTGAATAACGTTATCGTTAATTATAAGCTCAAACGTAAACGCCTGCTCAGCATCCGCTATAGCGACAAAGGGCGTTAATAATACCGAGCCGTTAAACGCCTTGGCGCGCTCCCACGGTAACCCTTTATTTTTAAGCTTACTTTGCACGGTACGTTTAGTTAAATCCAACCCTAAACCTACGCCTGCCAACTCATTATTTTTAATAACAAAACACAGCTCGGCTTCATAGTGCAGTGTGTCGTTATTGTGCGTAGCAAATAAGGTAGACGAAAGCGCACTGTTCGGTTTATTAAACAATACCATTTGATCTGGTAGCTCATTATTAAGCTCGGCAATATGCGCGGTGTAATTACGCCCAACGCATACTACTTTAGAGGGCGTTAATATCTCACTTTCTAGTTTTATCGACTGCATAAAATAACTTCTAAATTACGAGCTGATCAAGGTTTCTAATAAGCTCAGGTTAATCGGCTTCAAAAGTACATGATTAATATTTAAATCTTTGATCTGCTTAGGATCGGGCTCTGCACCACTAACAATCACTAAGCTTAAGTCAGGGTAACGTTCGTTAATTTGCTTACCTAAATCTACACCACGCCCGTCAGGTAAGTGCATATCGAGTAATACCTTATTAAATTGTTGGTCATGATTGAGGGTTTGTAAACATTGTGCACACGTTGAGGTAATAACGGTTTCTACCCCTAAACTTTCTAGCAGCAACTGCGTAATTTGCGCTGCATCTTGGTCGTCCTCAACCAATAAAAAGCGCTGTTTTTTCTCTATTACAGCTTTGTCGCTGTGAATGTTTTTAGCTTGAGGCGCATGCTCTGGCGATACTAAGTAATCTTGTAAGCATTGATACAAAGAAGAGCTATCAACGGGCTTTGGTATTACATCGTTAAAGCCAAGGGCGGCAAGCTCTTCATGTATGCCTTTCATAGTGGCGGCAGTAAGCGCAATAATTGGGCCTGTGTAGCCCATTTTTCTAAGCTCTATTGTGGCTTCTTTACCACCCATTACGGGCATATGTATATCAATAAAAATAATATCATAAGGCGAGCGATACGCCTCGGCAATTCTTACTTTTTCAAGCGCTTGCTGGCCATGTTCGGCGTAGTCTACGCGCGCACCACATGTGCTAATCATATGGCCAACTAACATACGTAAATCGCGTAAATCATCAACCACTAATACGCGGCCGGTCACATTGCATGGCGCTGATTTTGTCTGTAATTGCGAGCCACTACTAAAGTTTAATACTTGGCGTTCTACTTCACTTATATCACCTGGGTACACCGAAATAGTAAAGGTAGAGCCTTCCCCCATTCTAGAGGTTAAATCAATACTGCCGTGCATACGCGCTAATAGCTCGGCACAAATCGCAAGGCCTAAGCCTGCTCCACCAACAGAGCGCGATTCTACATCGGCTATTTGCTCAAAGGGTTTAAAAATTAATGCTTGTTTTTCAGGGGCAATCCCCATGCCAGAGTCTTTAATACTAAAAAATAGCATTTCTTGGCCTTCAACCCACTCGGTCCAGGCACTAACCACTATTTCGCCCTTTTCGGTAAATTTAACCGCATTATTGATTAAGTTAATGAGTATTTGGCGTACGCGGGTGGCATCTACTCTAACAATAAGAGGTAAAGGCTGTAGAGACTCAAAGCGAAGGTTTAAGCCTTTATCAAGCACAGATACACGCATTAAGGTGTAAACATCAGCCAGCATGCTATCTAAGTTTACTTCACTTAAGGTGAGCTCTAATTTGTCGGCAGCAATTTTAGATAAATCGAGCACATCGTTTAACAAGCTCAGTAAGTGCTTACCGTTTCGGTAAATAACCCCTAATTCGTTTTCGGCCTGTTTGCTAAAGTCGCTTTGTAGCAGTAACTCTGTGTAACCTAATATAGATGAAAGCGGGGTACGTAATTCGTGGCTTAAGTGGGCTAAAAATCTGTCTTTTGAGCGGTTCTCTGCCTCGGCTTTTAAACGCTCTACTCGCTCGCCTTCAACATCTTTACGCGCTAAAGCATAACGTATAGCGCGAGCAAACCGGCTCGAACTCATTTCTGTTTTTATAAGGTAATCTACCGCGCCGGCATCAAGTGCAGCGGAGTCTAATTCATCATTAGATTGCCCCGTAAGCATAATAATTGGCCCGCTAAACCCATTAGCAATGGCCTTTTTTAATACACTTAGCCCATTTGAGGCGCCTAATCGATAATCAAGCAAACAAATATCGTGATCGTTTTTACTTAAAATGCTTATTGCTTGCTCAGGAGAGCTTATCCATTCTATGTCAAATGTATGTGAATCTAACTGTTCTAAGTAGTCGCAAGTGAGAATGTAATCATCTTCATCGTCTTCTACTAAAAGTAAGCGAGTCACTTTATCTAACATACTACCTCCTTTTAATTGCATTTAATAAGCCCCTAATTAGGGGCTTAATGTTGCTGCTTATTTAGTCGTTAAACGTTGTCGGCAGCTCTACAAATTCTACCCAGTATTTTCCTAGGGTTTTCATTAAATCAACCAAGCCATCAAACGTTACCGGTTTAGTAATATAAGAGGCCGCTCCTAAGTTATAGCCTTTAACCATGTCTTCTTCTTGCTTAGAGGTGGTTAAAATAACAACCGGTATGCCTTTAAGGTTTGGGTTTGCCTTAATGGCCTCAAGTGCTTCACGGCCATCCATACGTGGCATATTTAAATCAAGCAAAATCAACCCTGGGCGTGGCGATGAATTTTTATCTTCAAACTTACCCTTGCGTTCTAAGTACTCTAATAATTCAACCCCATCTTCCACAAAATGCAGCTCGTTTAATACACGGCTTTCGGCTAGCGCATCTTGCGTGAGTAGGCGATCATCCTCGTCATCATCTGCCATTAATATTGTAATAGGTTTCACTTTTGAATACGGCATCTAAGCCTCTCCTTGAAGTGTGAAAAGCGTTGTTTCCACAGGTAATTTTATTATGAAGGTTGCCCCTTCACCGTCTTTACTATGAGCGGTAATTATCCCACCATGCCGCTCAACTATACGCCTACAAACTGAAAGCCCAATCCCTGTGCCTTTATATTCCGAACGCCCATGCAGGCGCTGAAATGGTACAAATATTTTATCAGCATACTCTTGTGAGAAACCAATACCATTATCTTTTATGGTAATAAGTTGCCAACCCACTTTTTCGTTATGCTCTTCACTAAACTCGTCTTTGTGCTCGTACATTACGCTTATGTGTGGCTCAACACCTGGCTTTCTAAACTTAACAGCGTTAGACAGTAAGTTTAAAAACAACTGCTGCATTTGGCTTTTATCGGCTTGTATAACCGGTAGTTCGCCCACCTCTACGTGCGCATTGCTTTCTTTAATGGCCACTTCTAAATCACTTAAAATATCGTTAACTACGCCTTTTAAGTCAGTGTCATCAAAGTCTTTACCTCGCGTTGTTACCCGCGAAAACTCTAGCAAGTCGTTAATAAGGTTAGACATACGTTGCGCTGCATTTTTCATACGGCCTATGTAATCTATGCCTTTTTCGCCCAGCTCATCTTTAAACATGGTTTCTAGGCGGTCACTAAATGCTTGAATTTTTCGTAGTGGTTCTTGTAAGTCATGGCTGGCAACAAACGCAAACTCTTCAAGCTCACGGTTTGAGCGGCTAAGCTCATCTGAATATAAGGTCAGCTCTTGCGTGCGCTCAGACACTTTAGTTGCAAGTGTTTCGTTTTGTCTTTCAAGCTCCTCACGGTATTTAGCCGCGTTTCTTAAATTTAGGCGTGTTAATAAAAACATACCTATTATTAAAAGCGCACTGGTAACCGCTGTAATAGCAAAGGTGATTTTTGCTTCATTTTTTATTTGTGCCAGCTTAGAAAAATGGCTCACCTTAAACAGTAATTCTCGGTCTTGAATATCATTAACTTTAACGCGAATATCTTTGTACAGCTCTCGCCCTCTGTGCGTATTTAATACATATAACGCACGGCGCTCTTTGTCATTAGTAGCCAGCTTAACCGTTTGTTTAAGCTCTTTAATTTTAGCTTCTGTTAACACTAATAGCTCAGCAATTCGCTCAGCTTGGCCATCAATTTCAGAGTGTAGAGACTTTACATGCTCCATTTGCGATTCTATTTGCCCTATTGCATCGTAATAAGGCATTAAGTAGTCTTCTTCTTCGGTGAGTAAGTAGCCGCGTTGGCCAGACTCTGCCTGCACAATTGATAAGTGAAGACGCTCAATGGCATCGGCTAATAAGCTGGTGTTATCCAAGCTTTTTTGCGTTTGCGTTAATCCCTGAATAGTACTTAATGCCAAAACTGCATTGCCAACAACAATACACAGTACTATTGCGATAAAAGCGGCCCACGTTATATTCGTTTTACCCTGCTGCTTTTGCTTACTCATTATGTGTAAATACCTAATTTTAAATGACTACTTATTATTAAAATCAGTAATGTTTTGCAAGCTTTCGCTACATTGCTGACAGTTTGAAATTATTTTATCGAGTGCTGCTAACGCTTTATCTTTTGGCATATCGTTTTCTAATACCAGTTTAATGAGCTCTGCATTCATAGAAATTCTATTCAGTGGAGCTCTCGCATCATGTACCAATTTATTTAGCGTATTAACTTCTTTTTCATCACTCATATTACTTCCTATACTTATTCAACCTGAACTCTGGTTAAGAGACTTACTAAAATATTAAATTATAGTGATAACCAAATTCTTTTCTCTAGCCAGAGATTTTCAATGAAAACAAGCCGAATTTACGCGTCAATAGCTGGCCTATTGTAAGCAAATTAAACGCAGTTAACGTTGAAAATAGCTGCTAGAGATAGGTTTATTATTCAGAGGTTCAGGTTATTTATATTCTCCAATTCCGCCGTATGCGTTTAATCGGTTATACAATGTTTTTGTACTGATCCCTAGCATTTGCGCAGCTAGCGTTTTATTACCTTGCACCTTATCTAGCGTGGCGTGGATTAACTCTTTTTCGACTTCTTCAATGGTTTGCCCTGCCGAAACATGGTTGTCGGCCACTTGCGTATTTACACGCGAAAACGGCGACTCTAAGTTATCCGGAAGTGTAATTTCGCTCGATTGTGGGTCGCTCATAATAAAGGCGCGATGGATAGCGTGGCGAAGTTCACGCACATTGCCTGGCCACTCGTATTGCTGTAGTTCTTTTAGCTGCTCGTTGTGCCAATAAAACGAAGTGCCATTTTCATCGTTAAGTTGCTCTAAAAAGGCTTTCGCAAGCAGTGGAATATCTTCTTTTCGTTCACGCAGCGCAGGTATATCAATGGGGAAAACCGCAAGCCTAAAGTAAATATCTTCACGAATAATATTGTTTTGCGCTAAGTCGGTCAGCGAACGGTTAGTCGCAGAAATAACGCGGCAGTTTATAGGCAATTCACGATTGCCGCCTACACGTGTTACTTTTTTAGTCTCAAGCACACGCAGTAAGTTTGGCTGCATATCTATAGGCATTTCGGTTACTTCATCTAAAAATAACGTACCGCCATCTGCTTGCTCAAACACCCCTTCTTTACGGGCAATTGCACCTGTAAAAGCCCCTTTTTCATGGCCAAATAACTCACTACCTATTAATTCTTTAGACAAAGCACCACAGTTGCTCGCCACTAAAGGGCCTTCGCATTGGCTTGCGTTATGAATTGCTTGGGCGACCACTTCTTTACCGGCACCGCTTTCCCCCATTAGCATCACGTTAGCATTGGTTTTAGCTACGCGCTCTATCATGGTGTAAAGCTTTTGCATTGGCTCTGATTCACCAATTAAACTATTAAAATGGCGAGTAATAGCCGGAACTTTAGCTTTTTTAGCTGTTTTTTTAGGGCCGTTTAATACCAGCTCTAGGTCTTCGCGTTGCAGCGGCTTTAATAAATGCCCAACATCTTGCTCACACATGTCTGCCAAAATCCCTTTTACTGAAGGGTGGCCAGAAATAAGCGTCACTTTTGGAGACTGCCCAATCATTTTTAAATGATCGAGTAAATGAAGACCACTGCCATCTGGCAGCATAAAATCGAGTAATACGTGATCAAAGGTATTATTTTCAAACCATTGATGTGCTTCTTTTAAGCTAGTTGCAGTACAAATGTTGTGCCCGAGGAATTCGACAATGTGGCAAACAACGTCACTAAATTCAACGTCATCATCGACTAAAAGTATGTTTAACATGATAAATCCCTATGCTTTTCTTCTTATTCTACGCACCCTATTTTGCAAATAAAAGGGGCTACTAGAATCTCTTAAAAATGATTAAACTATTGAGTCTTTTAACGTTTAATTTTAACAACCGAGTATGTACGTAAACTTAAGCCATACCGATCATAATTTTTAAAAATAATTAGAATTATTTTTACTACTCGCCTAAGTATACCAGCTGATATAATTTTGCTTTAAAAAGGAGACAAAATGCAATTATTAAAAACAATGGTCCACCCTGGCATAAATTTAAACCAAGGCACTCAATTTACCCGCCGCACAGGCCGCGCCATTGTGATTAAAGATGCACACATTTTATTAATGTATACCAATCGCTACGAAGACTACAGTTTACCCGGCGGCGGTGTAGATGAAGGTGAAACCCTAGAGCAAGGGTTAATAAGAGAGCTTAGCGAGGAAACTGGCGCGCAAAATATACAGGTTATTAAACCCTTTGGGTTATACGAAGAGTACCGCCCTTGGTACAAAGACGACTTTGATATTATACATATACAGTCGTATTGCTATTTATGCGATACAGACAAAGAGCTTGGCAAAGCACAGCTTGAGCATTACGAGCAACAAAATGGTATGACGCCTAAATGGGTCAATATATACGACGCCATTGCACACAACGAGCGCACAATGAGCCTTAGTGAAAAGCAAGGGCTGTCTATCATTCGTGAAACTTACCTACTAAAACAAATAGCACAGCAACTGTTTAACTAAGGCTGTAAAATTTGCATAAAGCAGTATTTTTTACTGCTTGCTCATCACTCGCTTTTTATTTACATCCCATAATTAAATTTAAAGCGACCACTATTCAATAACTTAAACTCTATTTTACTTTATAAAACAAACTGGCTTTGTGTTTGCACCCTTACTGATAACTAATTTGTAAGGAGATAAAAATGAGTAACACAGTTAAAACAATCAACCCCGCAACTGAACAAACCATTGATACCTACACGCTGCTTTCTCAAGAGGAAGCTGAGCAGGTAGTCGAAAAATCTCACGAAACATATTTAAAATGGCGCCAAACCTCATTTACCGAGCGTGCTAAGTATTTAAATAAACTAGCCTCTTTATTTGAAGATCAAAAAGAAGCCATTGCTAAGCTAATGACCGAAGAAATGGGTAAAGTGTACGAGCAAGGTTTTCAAGAAATTGAACTGTGCGCAGGTATTTGTCGTTACACAGCCGAAAACGGCCCACAAGTACTTGGCGATGAAGAGCGCGATATGGATGGCGGCCGCGCTATTGTTAGCTACCAACCAACGGGCGTTTTATTAGGTATTCAGCCTTGGAACTTTCCGCTATACCAAGTAATTCGTTACAGTGCGGCTAACATTATGGCCGGTAACACCACCGTACTTAAACATGCCGGTAATGTATTTGGTATGGCAGAGAAAATCGATACCCTGTTTAAACAAGCGGGCTTCCCTGAATATTGCTTTAGCAACTTACTTATTGATGGCAAAACTGCCAGCGCGCTTATTTCACACAAAGCAATCAGCGGCGTAACATTTACAGGCAGTGACGCTACCGGTAAAAAAGTAGCTGAAGAAGCAGGTAAATACGTTAAAAAAACAGTGCTTGAGCTTGGCAGTAACGATGCCTACTTAGTACTTGATGATGCAGATTTAGACCTTGCTGTTGAAACCTGTGTTACAGGACGCATGATCAACAACGGCGAAACCTGTGTATCGGCAAAACGCTTTGTGGTTGTAGAGTCATTATATGATGACTTTAAAGAAAAAATTAAAGCGCAATTTGAAGCATTAAAAATGGGCGACCCAATGGCCGAAGATACCGATCTAGGCCCAATGGCACGTGAAGATTTACGTGATAAAATTCACGACCAAGTAATGCAATCTGTTGAAGCAGGTGCAAATGTAGTCACAGGCGGTGAAGTGCCATCGCAAACAGGTTACTACTACCCACCGACTATTCTTGATAATTTATCGCCGGGCATGCCAGCATACGATGACGAATTATTTGGCCCTGTAGCCTCGCTCATTAAAGCAAAAGACAACGACGATGCAATGCGTATCGCCAACGACTCTCGCTATGGTTTAGGCGGTGGTATTTTCTCTAAAGATGAGAAAAAAGCCATTGAACTGGCTAAAAAGCACTTTGATACCGGTATGATCAATATTAACGGTTACGGCCTTGCCCAACCAAACCTACCGTTTGGTGGTGTTAAAGAAAGTGGTTACGGCCGAGAGCACGGCGGCTTTGGTATGCGCGAATTTGTGAATATCAAATGTATTATGATTAATAGCTAATTTAGCTATACACGTATTAAAAGAATATTTATACGTGTTTTAAAAATATTATTAAGCCTAAAGGTGAGCAATCACTTTTAGGCTTTTTTATGGACGAATCTGCATGGTTTTACGCACGAATAGATCTATACAACAAGTGTATTTAAAACCGTAAACACTGTGAGAGAAATTAAAAACAAAGCTGTCAATTGATATGTAAATACCTGGTACTTAGCTAGAGTTCAGGCGGCCAGGCTTGGCAGGTAAGAGTGATGAGCAAACGGTCAGTAAACTCGTTTTTGGACATAACTTTGTTAGAGCAGATAGGCCAAAACCCGTTCTTCGGATAACTACTCGTATACTAAAATTTCAAAGGTCATCGGTGGTCAATGTGCTCAGAACTGGATAAAAGCTTTCAATGGCGAGTATTCTCTGTTCGATATTCTGAAGGTGTCATCCCTACTTTGTTTTTAAATAATCTCGAAAAATACTGTGGGTATTCAAAACCTAGGCTGTAGGCAATGGTCGCTACTGAATCCTTACTAGAAAGTAAGCGATCTTTTGACTTATCAATTAGCGCATAATGAATCCAGTCCTTGGTTGTCTTACCTGTTTCAGCTTTAAGGGCATCACTTAGGTATCGACTGGTCATATTCATGCCCTGAGCCAGCTTTTCTACATTAGGGATTGCGGCAGACTCTTGAGTGACAGTTTCTAAGCGAGCCTCTAAAAGCGTTGAAAAGCGATCGTATACGGAGGTGTCTGCCTCCTTACGCATCATAAATTGACGGTGGTAATAGCGATTGGCATACATCAATAACGTACTGATTTGAGATAAAATGAGGTCTTTACTAAAGGCATCTAGAGTATTGTTGTTTTCTGCCTCAAGCGCATTAAACATCGCGATCATATGCTGTTCTTCTTTTGGCGAAAGGTGTAGAGCCTCGTTAACCGAATAATTAAAAAATTGACATTGCTTAAGCTCATCGTGCAGCTTGTGACCTCGAATGTAATCAGGGTGAAAACAGATTGTGCGAGCTACGGAGTCAATTACGATACCACTAGCGGTCAGCTCTTGACCAGGGGCAATAAAAAGCATCGCCCCATTGGAACAATCATATTTGGTACGGCCGTACATGACCTCACCTGAAGTGATGTGTTTGAATGATATCGAATAGAAACTGGTGGTGAGTGAAATCCTGTCACCACTGAGCAATTGATTCTCATCACTGTCTGGATTTAGTTTCATTACATCAATTAAAGGACGCTCTGGTGGACGAATACCAAGGACGGCATTGAGTTCTTTAATGGTGTCAAAATGGAATTTTTTCATTGCTTAACCTTGCAGAGTGACCTTTAGCAGCATAAACCTCATTCTTAAACACATTATGGTGTAATTGAACTGAAAAATCAGTGCACAAATTGTCGCTATGCGTATACAAAATTTCAAAGCAGTTCCATTCGTTATTTCGTATACAACTCTTGCAGTTTTGTGCACTGCTACTTTTGACCATACCTCCTAAAATTCCTCTTTCGATTGCGAAACCGTCAAATTCAATTGCATCGGCTCTATGTTTTGTTTCGAAACTGTTAATTCAATATAAAGTTTGAGGAGTGAAGATTCATGTCAAGAAAACCTTGGAGTGCTGACGACATACCCAATCAAAAAGGCAGAGTCTCTGTCGTTACTGGGGCGACCAGCGGGATAGGCAAGGAAACAGCTAAAGTGTTAGCATAAAAACAATCGACTGTGATACTTGCTGTTAGAAACGTATCCAAAGGCGAGAAGGTTGCAGAGGAAATTCGAGTTGACTATTCAGATGCAGATATTTTGGTTATGCCGTTGGATCTTTCCAGTCTTAGTTCAATTCGAGCATTCAGTTCACTGTTTTTGGCCAAGTTCAACAGACTTGATTTGCTGATCAACAACGCAGGCGTGGCGTGCCCTTATGACAAGACAGAAGACGGGTTTGAAATTCTGATGGGTACGAATCATTTAGGTCACTTTGCATTAGTTGGTCATTTAATCGAGACACTCAAGAAAACACCAGACTCCCGCGTGGTTGTCGTTTCCGCTGGCGCTCATAAGGCCTCTAAGATCGATTTGGATGATCTGAATTGGGAAAAACGAAAATACTGCAATTTTACGGCATACGCAGATAGCAAGTTGGCGAATCTCTACTTTGCCTATGAGCTGAAAAGACGACTTAAATCACAAGGTGGCAATCCTATGGTTACAGCCGCTCATCCAGGATGGACGACATCAGGGCTTCAGCGTGGCTTTGTGAAATTTTTAAATAGTTTTTTCGGCCAGAGCAAAGAAATGGGAGCATTGCCAACGCTGAGAGCCGCAACAGACGGGAGTGCGTATTCGGGTGATTTTTTCGGCCCGAAAGATTTTTTTGAATTGCACGGCGCACCAATCAAGGTCGACTCAAGCAAGCGGTCACATGATGCCGACGCGGCGCAAAAGCTTTGGACGCTATCTGAAGAAATAACAGGCATCAAATATTAAATGATTATACAAGAGCATTGTGCTACGTACGTTTAAGGGTATTTATGGACAATAAAATAATTTTACAGGTGGTGGGTTTTATCATTTTATTATTAGGGGGAATACTCAGCTATAACCCTGAGCTAGTGAGTAATAAACCCATCCCTGAGGATACCTTCCAAGCTGTTGAACGAAGAGTTCGGTGGGGCTTTCTAATGGGAGTAGGTATGCTGCTCATGTTTCATCATCAAATTACCCCATACTTATTTACTGCTGCTGCACTCGGCATGACATTGACCTTGGGAGCTTTGGTTGCACGCGTAATGGGGATTTTCCTTAATGGCTCCGTAGCACGGCATTGGATGTGGGTTGCAGTTGAGCTAGTAATGGTCATTGGTTTCGGTTTTTGGTATGCCAAGCAACACACATAGCGAGTTGCGAGATATACTTGCCAGCGAATATCCACAACAATGTAGACGATCGTTTCAGTTTAGGAATTCCGTTTTTGCAAGAAAATGTAAGCTTCATAGCAACGCCCCTCAACCGTCAGTCATAAGCAAAAATACTATGATTCCAGTGGCACGGTCTGCCTCTGAGTAATTGCGTTAACACCGAATGGGGCAGAAATGAGTTAAACCTGGCAGGTAGCTTCACGCCCTGAGCCACTCGACAACATAAAATATTGATTATAATTGGCAAGGTATTTTACTGTGTCGGATGGCGCTTCGCTTATCCGACCTACACTGGCTGATGAAGTTATCAAGTTTGATGAAATATCAAGAATTAAACCTGAGCGTTCAAGTTAAAACATATTCAACTAACAGCTAATAGCTAAAAACTAATAGCTAACAGCTAGCTCTTCTCAAACCTCGGCACCTTTCGCTTATCGGCTTTGCTCATAGCAAGCTCTTGAATTTCTTCTTGCTTTAGCTCTTTTGGTTTATCTTCTAAAGAATGCTGCTTGGCGTTTTCATACACCAGCTCGGTAAGTAGTGCAAAATGATCAGAGCCATATTTAGCAAGGCGCTTAATGCGTTTTACTTTAAAGCCTTGGCTGTGAAATAAATGATCGAGCGGCCAGCGCATAAAAAAGTAACTTGCGTGAAAGGTGTTATAAAAGCCACGGCCTTTACGTGGGTCTAAAAAACCACTTATTTGCATAAATAAACGGGTGCTGCGCGACCATGCCACATCGTTTAAATCACCGGCTACAATGGTCGGGCGTGTTGGCTTTTTAAGTGCTTTAGCGACCATTATTAGCTCTGAGTCGCGTGGGCGCGATGAGTCTTCTTCAGTGGGACTTGGTGGCGCGGGGTGTATAAAGTGCCCTTGCATTTCAAGGCCTTCATTGTTTTCGAACAGGATATGAATTGAAGGAATATCATCTTCAATGAGCTCACATATTTGCGCATCAAGAATTTTAAATTTACTGTATAAATGCATGCCGTAGCGGTTGTCTTTAGGGCATTCAATATAATAGGGGTAGTTTTTTTTAAGAACAGCTAATTTATTTTCCCACCAGCTGTCGCTTTCAAGGGTAATTAATAAGTCGGGCTGGTGTTTATCAACCAGTGAGATTAGTTGCTCACTATTGTGGTTTGACATAAGCACATTAGCCGACATGATTCTTACACTGTGATCTTCGCTCACGGAGGCCGTTTTAACTTCTTTTTTAGCAAGCCAAGTGTAAGGAAATATCCACTTACCTTGTAATGCCATGGTTAGTAATGCGGTTAAAGCAGTATACAAATACCCCGTATTGCCGCTTTGCCACAGTAAATAAAACGATATAATTGCAACAGCGCTGGCTATATAAAATACCTGTAATCGAACAAAATCGCAGCTGCGCACTAAGTAGTGCTGACTGTACGACATAGGTAATAAGGTCACTAATAAAAAAAAGCCAATGATTATAGCCAGTGCAATGAGCATTTAAATATCCTTATAAATTGTACTTAACGAGTTAAAATTGAAAGTATTTCTCGGGTATCGTGCACCATGTGTATAACTGTACTGTCTATTTTTATACTTACTGTACCATTATCTCTAGAACGTTCAATAACGCGGCCTTGTTTATATACATTGCGGTCTAGGTAATCGCCTCTATGGTAACGCTTACTTAACCCTGGTGGCGTCCACCCAGCACGCACTAACTTTTTTTGCTGCTTTTTAGATAGTTTCTTACTGCTTTTATAGTTGTGCTGCTGATGTTTATGGTGGCCATTTTTATGGCCGTGATTGTCTTTGTCGGGCTTTGCCTGTGCATTAACGCTAACCAAGGCACCCGCTAAAAAAACCGTATATAAAAACGCTTTCATAAATAATCTCTAATAATGTTAATAGCTAAAGATTATCAAACACGCCTGAACATCATATGAAACTGCAAGCAGCTATTTATCTTGGCTTGTACTGTGTTTTGCAATGGCTTCGCATTATGGCTGGGTCGCGCAGTTTTAAATGCTTGGTTTTACGCCCTGCATGGCGTTTACGCCACACTTTAAAACTCCCCTTTGAAATATGCTCTCGCATAAACAATACCAGCTGTGAATAATTAAGCCCGTATAACTGCTCTATAGCCTCAAAGGGGGTTCTGTCTTCCCACGCCATTTCTATAATGCGCGATTGCTGCTCTGCGTTAAACATGGTTATCTCTTAAAATTTAAACTTATACGAGAAGAAAAAATACATAGATCATCACCTCAAAACCGAATATCGCTGTATAATAAACACACTAACATAAGAAAAAATCGGATTTACATTTATGCGCACATTACTGCTGCTTTTAGCTTTTAGTTTTTCTTCGCTTTTATTAGCAGCGCCTAATAAAACATTGCGCTGTGCAACTACCCATTACCCGCCTTTTACAATTTATGACGATGAAACACATACCTTTACGGGCATAGACATAGACTATTTAACTTTTATAGAGCGTAATTTAAATTTAAACATTGAGGTGGTGCATTTACCGTGGGCACGCATTAAAAAAGAAATGACGTTAGGTTACTACGATTGTTACTTTGCGCTGGCTAATAATACCGAGCGTGCGCAATATTTAGAATTTACCACTGAGCCGCTACACACCACCCAATTTGGTTTATTTAGCACACAAAAAGCGAACCTTAATAATGACTTATCAAATTCACGCATTGCTATGCTAAGAGGCGTTAAATTACCCAGTGTACTGGCAAAAGAATATAATATTAAACAAAGCAACTTTATGCATTCACTCTCCACTAAAGCCACGTTTGATTTGCTTAATAAACAGCGTGTTGACTACGCAATAACTAATTATCAAGCCGGTTTATGGTACTCAAAAGGCTATAAAAACATTCATGCTAAGCAGCTTGAAGGCTACGCCCTACCTGTTTATATTGCTTTTAAGCACGGCATGGTCGACACCGCACTCGTTGATGAGCAAATAAAACGCTATAAAGCGCAATTCGGTGTGCATTAATAAGGTAGGCAATGTTAACTAAATTACCAAAATGGGTTGAGTACGGCGCGTTTACACTCGCCTTTATTGCTGGCATTGTTAACGCTATTGGGTTATTAGGGTTTGAGCATCAGGCTATTTCGCACCTTTCGGGCAGTGTAACGCTACTTGGCATTACATTAATGAGTAACATCTCTAGCGCACTATTGCTATTGGCTGTAGTGCTGAGCTTTATGCTTGGCTCTGCCCTTTCTGGTTTTTTACTTACCGGCGGCTCGTTAAAGCTGGGGCGCCATTACGACACCCTATTATTTATTGAAGGCCTATTACTGCTTTTAAGCACCTATTTACTCAGCCGCGCCCATGTTTATGGCATTACGCTTGCCTCTGCCGCCTGTGGTTTACAAAATGCCCTTGCCACTAACTACAGCGGCGCAGTAGTGCGCACCACTCATTTAACCGGTATTTTTACCGACCTAGGTTTAATGATAGGCAAAGCGCTAAAAGGTGAACCCTTTGATACCCGCAAAGGCGTCATATTTATACTTATTATTGCCGGCTTTTTATTAGGTGGAGTGTGCGGGTTTATGCTTTATGAGCACTTAGCCCTACTTGCTTTAACCGTGCCCGCTGGGGCTTGCTTTATATTATCGCTAACTTATCGGGTATATAGAATACGCGCACTTTAACGCAACCGGTTTAAAAACTGTTTAAAACACCTTACCATGGCGTTAATAAAGCGTTACTCACCTTAAAGGAATGTATGAAACCTTATATTTTGCCGCTGTTATTGCCTCTCAGCCACGTTGCAATTGCTGATAATAAAAACGATGATGCAATAGAAACCATAACAACCACCGCATCACGTACAGAAGCACTGGCTACCCCCTATCCGCTTACTATTAGTACCTTATCTGAAGCGCAGTTAAATAGCATTGCGCCTACTCATGTTGAAGAGTCGTTACAACGTATTGCAGGTGCTAACGTACAGCGCGGAAATGGGCAAGAATACCTACCGGCCCTTCGCTCGCCGGTGCTTTCGGGCGCGCCAGCCTGTGGCGGCATACTAACCCTTGAAGATGGCATTCCACTGCGTGCTGCAGGCTTTTGTAATATTAACGAGCTTTTTGAAGCGCATAGTGAAATGGCGCAGCGCATAGAAGTACTCAAAGGCCCCGGCTCTGCACTTTATGGCTCAAATGCTGTGCATGGTGTTATTAATGTAATAACGCCCGATACCACGCAAGGCGGTGGATTAGTCGGGCTTGATTATGGCTCATACGGATATGCCCGTTATAAGCTTCGCGCTGGGCAAGACTACGACAACAGTGGTATTGGCATAAACGCCAGTGTTACCGACGATACTGGTTACCGTGATGATGAAAGCGTTAAACAGCAAAAAATAAATATTCGTCATCGTTTTGAGCGCTCAAACCTATTACTTACCTCTGGCCTTACATACACAAATTTAGATCAGCACACTGCGGGCTTTATTACGGGTTTTGAAAGCTATAAAAACGAAGACATAGCACAGCAAAACTTTGACCCCGATGCATTTAGAAAAGCCCGCTCATTTAGAGCGTGGAGCAACGCCCAGTGGCAATTAAAAAACGGCAATGTGCTTTCTATTACGCCTTATGTGCGCGACCAAAGCATGGACTTTTTTAAGCATTTTTTACCTGGTACCCCGCTTGAAACCAACAGTCAAACAGGCATAGGTGTGCAATCGCTTTATCAACATAACTTGCAAAGTAATGTAAAAGTAAACCTAGGGCTTGATGGCGAATACACCCGCAGCGACTTTACTCAAAGTCAAAACGAGCCAACTCAAGGCTCTGCATTTTTAGTAGCCACAGTACCGCAAGGCAAACACTACGATTACGATGTAAACGCAACCCTGTACGCGCCGTTTGCATCAGTTGAGTGGCAATTAAATAAATGGTTTATTAGCGCCGGCCTCAGGTATGAGCATATGCAGTACGATTACACTAATAATATGCTCACAGGGCGCACAACAGAAGACGGCACAGAATGTGGTTTTGGCGGTTGCCGTTATAGTCGCCCAGCCAATGGTAAAAATAGCTTTAGCAATACCTCACCTAAATTTGGCGTGAGCTACAAGGCCAACAAAAATAATACGCTATACGCTAACTTTTCCCGTGGCTACCGAGCGCCGCAAGCGGCAGAGCTTTACCAATTACAACGCGAGCAAACCACCGCCGATTTAAACCCCGAAATAGCCAATAATGTCGAGCTTGGCTTAAAAGGATATTACAGCAATGTAAGTTACGCATTGGCTGTGTATGCTATGAGCAAACACAATACTATTTATCGCGATAGCGACTTCTTTAACGTTAACGATGGCAGTTCACGTCACAGAGGTATTGAGCTTGAAGTAGATTATGCATTAAGCAAAACGCTTAACTTACAATTTGCAGGTACGCATGCAAAGCACACGTATACCAATAATCAGTTAATTAATGGGCTAAATATAAACGGTAACAACGTAGACACCGCGCCTCGCAATGTGGCTAACCTTGATTTAACCTGGCAAGCCTTTAATAACCTAGCGCTTGCACTGCAATGGCATAGCGTAAGTAGTTACTATACCGACCCAGAAAACCTACATAGTTACGAGGGGCATGATATTTTAAGCTTGCGTGCAAAGTGGCAAGTTACCAATAATTTAGAAGTGCTTGCACGTATAATTAACCTTACCGATGAAGCTTATGCTGAGCGTGCTGATTACACCAGCTTTACTGGCGATAGGTACTTCCCTGGTAAACCCCGTAACGCCATGCTTTCGGCTACGTACACGTGGTAAAACCATGTATAAAGGTTAATTTAAATCGCCCATATATTTAGTGGGCGATTTTCCCATTACCTTTTTAAACATAGTTATAAACGCACTTACCGATTCGTACCCTAATAATGCCGACACTTGCTGTACACTTTGTCCATCTGATAGAGCCTGCAGCGCTGTAATTATATGTAATTGCATTCTCCACTTACCAAAGGTCATACCGGTTTGCTTTTTTATAAGCCGTGCCAACGTCCGCTCGGTTAAAGCAAAGTCGTGTGCCCATTGTGCAAGGGTTTTACGATTATTTGGCTGTGCGAGTAACTGCTGCCCCATTGCATGAATAACCGCATGCTTAGATAACACAAAGTCGAGCGGCTGGGCGGGCATTTCAATTAATAAATCAAACAGTACCTGAGCTAAACGTGCTGTTTTAGAGTCTTCATTATAGGCTTGGTGTTCGCTTGCTAGTTTTAGCATTAAACTTTTTACCAGCCCCGTTATTGCTAATGTACAGGTATGCTGTGGCATGCCGTGCTTATTGGCATCAATAAATACAAAACATAATTTGGCGTTATCAGATGCGCGATTGCTGTGTAAGGTATTTGCAGGTACCCAAATAGCACTGTGCGTTGGCACCATCCACATTTTGTTAGCCGCTTCGCAGGTAACATAACCATCAAGCGCTAAAATTAGCTGCCCCTTAGGGTGAGTGTGTAACGGGTATTCTTTACTGCCTTGTGCGGTATCTACTTTGGCAATTATAGGCTGTACCATGTGCTCGTAGTTTTGTAGGTATCCCCACCCTTTAGGCTCAAACATATATTGTCAGTTTTTAGTTATTTAATGTCAGTATAGCTAAATTATAATACTGCTGATTTGTTTATACTAGCGCCAATAATTAGCTAACTTATTTTGTAATAATGACTCACACACCTCACAGTAATGCTGGTATGTCGCGCTTTTCAAGCGTATTGCTTGTAATGGGTATTTTACTTATTGCTGCCAATTTACGTGCGCCTTTTACAGGGGTTGCCCCTGTGCTTGAACAAATAATTGCGCATTTTAATTTAACCGCTTCGCAAGCAGGCTTTATTACCACGTTACCGCTAATTGCCTTTGCCGTTATATCGCCTATGGCTGCAAGCCTGGCTAAACGCCAAGGGCTTGAGCGCACACTGTTTTTTGCTGTATTTTTAATATTACTGGGTATTGCCGCACGGGTGGTTAATTCATCCATTATGCTATTTGTAGGCACAGCCATAATAGGCGCAGGTATTGCCATAGCTAACGTATTGCTACCAAGTATAATTAAACGCGACTTCGCGGCAAAAGTTGCGGTAATGACCTCTGCTTATGTACTCACTATGGGCATTGCCTCGGGTGGCTTTTCAGCATTAGTTTATCCGCTTAGCCAATATGAAGGGTTAGGCTGGCAGTTTGCATTAGGGGCAAGTGCACTCATTACAATTACCACTTTAATTGTGTGGATGGCGCAATTAAATAAACACACAAAACCGGCACAAACAGCACAGGCCTCAACACTTAATAAAAGCGTATGGCGCTACCTACTTGCTTGGCAAATTACCTTGTTACTGGGGCTAAATTCATTTTTAAATTACATCATTATTACTTGGCTGCCTAGCATACTCACCGAAGCGGGCCAAAGCGCAACGCAAGCAGGCGCGTATCATGGTGCTTTTCAAATTGCGACCGCCATACCTGGGCTTGTGCTTATACCTTTGCTAGGAAAATTAAAAGATCAAAGTGCGCTTAGCTTTATACTTGCATCACTGAGTGCGTGCTGTGCGCTAGGGCTACTTTATATGCCAAGCTTTGCATTAGTGTGGACGCTACTACTTGGCTTTAGCTCGGGGGCGTGTTTTATTTTAGGGCTGTCGTTTATTAGCCTACGTACTGATAACTCCACGCAAGCGGCTTCGCTTTCGGGTATGTCACAAAGTATTGGCTATTTGTTGGCGGCTATTGGCCCTATGGTAGCTGGGGCGCTACATACAAGTACCGGCAGCTGGAGTGCGCCGCTTTGGTTATGTGCAGGTGCAGGTGTGTTATGTGCTACATGTGGATGGTTTAGCGGCAAAAACACCACGCTTAATAATAGTTAACTTACTAGCTGCTGTAACCATGAAAACAAGCCCGTTGCTGGCTTTTTAGCGGGGCGATGCTTTTGCTCAAAGCGCTTATTAGCGGCTTGACGTTGCTCGCGGCGCAGCTGTGCTAAATTAGCTTTTGCAGCAAAACGCAAACGCTGCTCTTGGGTTAGTTCGTCATTAAAGTTAATGGCTGACTTTTTAACTGCTCGGCTACTTTTAGGTGAACTACACATATTTTTCTCCAAATGACTGTCTTATAAATAGACAGTCATTTGGTTAAAAAAATTTCACGCAAATTTAAAGCACAACGTTACCTTTATAAAATTACGCAATCTAAAATTACTTACACCAATCGTGTTAAGTTATTAGGCATTTATAGCGACAGATAAATAGCGTGATAACAAGGCATGAATATCGACATGCAGTTGTTCTACATAAGAAATTTACAACGCTGTTAGCGCTCTATTTAGCACGTTAGAATGATTAAATATTTAAGTCGATTGGTATTATACAGCACCAATACACTCTACTTCTACTAACGAATCAAGGGCTAACGCGTTTACTGCAAATGCACTACGTGCAGGATACGGCGCACTAAAATATTGCGTATAAATAGCGTTAAACGCTTTAAAATCATTAATATTGGTAAGCATAACAGTGCACTTTACAATATTGCTCATGCTGTAGTTATGCTGCTCTAAAGTGCGCTTAATGTTTTCAAGGGTTTGCTTAGCTTCACCTTCAAAACCACCCGCTGCTAACTTACCGGTTGCAGGGTTAATCCCTATTTGCCCCGACATATAAAGCGTATTACCGGCTTTTACTATTTGCGAAAATGGTAAGTTAGGATTAGCTTTGCCTGTATTTAAAAAGTCGACATTACTGGGTTTTGCCTGCGCAAAACTCGTCAGTAGTACACTTGCTAATAAGGCTGTTTTTGTCAGTGTTTTCATTAATAGCCTACCTGTTTATTTAGGTGTAGTTTCAAAAGCCGGCACTTGGTGTAAATCGTTTAGCCATGTAAGCGTTGATTGTGACCAAATTTGCGCAGCTGGGGTAAATTCATCGCGCTGATCAACGGCCCCTATGCGCAGGCCGTACACTCTATCGGCTTTTGCTTCGTTGGTTGCGTAAAGTGTAGTGCCGCACGTACCACAAAAACCTTGTGCGCGTTTATTGCCGCTTTGTGCTGTTTTAACATACTCTTTTGGCTCGCCTTTAGTAAATACCACCGAGTTTGGCTCAGCCATAATTACCGCTCTAAATGGCCCACTCGACATGCGTTGGCAATCGCTACAATGACATACAAGTACGTTATTATTTTGCGACTGAGCTTGGTATTTAATTTCACCACAATAGCAGCTTCCAGTAATTTTCATTTTACTCTCCTTGAGTATGTTTAAAGGTGTTTAACCTAAATAAGCTAAAATAATTTTAGGTAGTTCTTGCGCGTATTGCTGCGCCGATAAATCACAGGCTATCGCAGGGGTTAAATCGTGATACAGCACTTTATCAAGCAATGAGCTGACAATTAAAAATACTGCCGTACCTGCCGCCGCCTCGCTCACTTTGGTATCTGTTTGGCTAATTAATTGCGCTAAACGCTGATAAATTACTCGTCTGTTTATGTGTTTATCACTGCCTAATAACTCGCTGTGCAAACGCGAATTTAAATGTAGCGTTCTAAATACCCCCTGCTGTGATGATAAAAACACATAGGTTTTATGGCATAAAGTGTTAACTACATCGTCTAAGTTTTTATAGTGCTCCGCCTCAAGCTCTGTTACCCAGTTATCTAATGCAATACCAAAGTCTTGATACAACATGGGCAGCAGCGACTCTTTATTTTTAAAGCGACGGTAAAACGTACCTACCGACACCTCGGCGTAATCGGCCAGCTCTTTTATACTTATGTGCTCAAAAAACTTACTTTTTAAACTGTGATGCAGCGCTTTTAATAGTTTTTCTTGGGTTTGTTGACTGCGTTGTTGCTTAGGTGCCAAAAAGGGTTGATCAGACATAAATTTAAACGTGTTAGGTTAAAGTGCACACATAGTGCAGCTTGTTAATATAAACAACAATACCCAGCTAGCAATTACTTTACTCGCTGGGTAACTACGGCATTATTTGTGGCTATTTAAGTAATCTACCGCTAATTGGCTAAGCGCTTTGGTACCCACTTTAAACGATGACTCATCGGCGTAAAAATAAGGTGAGTGGTTACTTGCTACCGTTTTTAAGTCTTGATCGTCAGGCGTACCACCTAAAAACACAAATACACTGGGTATTTCTAGGGCATAAAACGAAAAGTCTTCTGCGCCGGTTATTTTACCCATTTCTTGCACGTTTTGTTTACCGGCTGCTTTTTCAAGGCTAGGTAACATTTGCGCAGTAAGCTCAGGGTTATTAACCGTTACAGGGTAACCTTCGTGAATATGCACATCGGCCGTTGCCCCCGATGATTTAGCAATATGTGTAGCGGTTGTTTTAATATTTTCAAAAATTTGTGCGCGGTTATCCATATCAAAATTTCGAATAGTGCCAACCATTTCAACTTCTTCAGGAATAATATTATTACGCACACCACCGGCAATTTTACCAAACGACACAATAGCAGGCTCTTTGGTTATATTTACTTGGCGGCTCACAATGTGGTTAACGCCCGTTACAATTTGCGCAGCGGCAGCAATAGGGTCAACGCCTGTCCACGGTGCTGAGCCATGCGCTTGGCGACCATGTACGGTTATTTCAAAGCGATCGGCACTGGCCATAAACGGCCCACTTCGATAGCCAATTTTCCCCGTATGTAAGCTCGATGTAATATGCAGGCCAAATGCTACGTCAGGTCTGTATTTTTTAAATATACCTTCTTTAAGCATTAGCTCTGCACCGCCCTCTTCGCCTAAAGGTGCGCCCTCTTCAGCAGGCTGAAACACAAACATGATGTTGCCATGCAATTCATCTTTCATATTTGCTAATACTTCGGCTGCGCCCATTAGCATAGCTACGTGCGTGTCGTGGCCACAAGCGTGCATTATGCCTACATCAACGCCACGGAAATTTGTGGTTTTGGTTGATTTAAATGGCACATCTGTTTTTTCTGTTACCGGTAGTGCATCCATATCGGCGCGTAGCATTACTGTAGGGCCAGGCTTTGCGCCTTTTAAAATACCAACAACCCCTGTGTAAGCAATATCGGTTTGTACTTGCATACCTAACGACTTTAAATGTTTAGCCACAATGCCTGCGGTACGCGTTTCGCGGTTACCAAGCTCAGGGTTTTGGTGAAAGTCGCGTCGCCATTCAATTACCTGCTGCTCTACATTTTTAACGTGTTGATCAAGGTTTGCCTGCGCGTTAAACGCACCAAGTGCAGCAAAACCTAATGCCACTGAGAGTAATGATTTTTTCATCCTGATTTCCTTTATTATTTTAATGAAGCCCAACAACCGATTTAGTGTTATCGAAAAGTGCTGTTGAGTTATAGCCTACACCATTTTTAAATACAGTTTCCATATTACGGATAGCCGACGCATCTTTAGTAAAGTCGCCATTAACAATAACCAAGTCGGCATGTTTACCTACTTCAATACTACCTATTGTATTTTGCTTATTTAAATACTGCGCTGCATTTAACGTAGCTATTTTTATTGCTTGTGGCTGCATAAACCCAGCCTCTACGAGTAATTCAATTGCACGCTGGTTGGAAAAGCCAGCAATAACGCCGCCATAACCTGTTGGGTCGGTGCCCACCATTAATTTACCACCAGCGGCTACAAACATTTTTTCTAGCTGCATCATTTTTTTAAATACTAAAGGCCAACTAGATTCGCTCTGCTTTGCTATTTTTTCAAAGCGCGACTCGTACTGATCACGTACTTGCGGTATTAATGCATCAAGTGCTTTTGGGTAGGCTTTAGGGCGACCTTTAGTAAAGGTTTCAAATACAGTAAGTGTAGAGGTAAGTACTACATTTTTAGCCACTAAGTAATTTATTAGACTCGTTACTTCTGGCGAGTTTATATCTAACTCAACAAACGATTGCTGTACGTCTTTATTACTTGGGCATACATCTTTTTGTTTGTTTTTAACAAAGTCGGTGGCGGCAAAAAAGCCATGTTCTAGGTTATCAATACCTAAAGCGGCTGCTTCGCGGTATGTAACTGAACATAAATGAGCCGTTACTTTGTTATTTTGCTCGTGCGCTTTTTTAATAACAACATCAAGCTCATTTTGATTAATATGCATATACGCTTTATATGAGGTAACCCCCTCTAAGCCCCAGTAGTCCATCATTTTTTTAGCATCGTCTGCATCGCGTAGCGACTTTATTTTTAAAATAGGTAAACCGGGGCCATTTAAATACGGCGCCGTTACATCTATATCTGGGCCTAAACTTTTACCTGCGTTTATATCATCTCTTAATTTTAAATCAGCATATGGTGCAGTGGTGCCTGCAGTACGAATTGTGGTTGCACCGCCTGCTAAATATAAACGCGGAAAGCTGTAGAGCATTTCGGTGTAATGTGCTTTACCGGTAGGATAAAACATGTGCTCATGCATCATCACCAATCCCGGAATTAATGTTTTTCCACTACCGTCAATAATATTCACACCTTTAGCGACGCCTACTTCTGCTGTGGCGCCTATATTCACAATTTTATTTTTATTTATTACAACCGTTTGATTAGTTTGTGCCGGTTTGCCGGTGCCATCGATTAACGTGATATTTTTAATTGCATAACGCCCCGCTTGATAACGTACAAATTGCTCATCAACTGCATAACTTGTAAAGCTAGTTAAAGCGCAAGCAATTAATAATAAAGATTTTTTAATTTTTTTAAATGCGTACATAGATATACTCATAGTGTGTGCTCATCTTGGTAGAAGACATTACTATAAATGCACCACTTAAAAATGTAAATCTGGATTCACATTTTAATTCATCATACTTTAATAAATCTTTTTTACTGTACTGTTTTTAAATTACACGGAATGACTATGAAAAATCGAATCGCTAAAAAGCACGTTTTAAAATCAACATTGGCACTGACTATTGCACTCGCATTGAGTGGCTGCGACATTGATGATGACGATAATAACGACCCTGTCGTTGTGGAAACACCAGAGCCTGCACCGGTTACTTTGCGCGTGATGGAAACAACCGACATACACATGTATTTATCTAACTACGATTACTTTGCACAAGCCCCATCAGAAACCTTAGGGTTTGTTAATACCGCTACCCTTATAAAAGAAGCCCGCAATGAAGTGCAAAACAGTGTACTTGTTGATAATGGTGATTTAATTCAAAACAGCCCGCTTGGCGATTACGAAGCGATTGTACGTAAAGACGATATTTTAAATGGCGCAACCCATGTGGCCTTTAAAGCAATGAACTTGCTTGATTACGATGTTGCTAACTTAGGAAACCATGAATTTAACTTTGGCTTAGAATTTTTAGATGCCACATTAAGTGGTGCCGACTTCCCGTATATTAATGCCAATGTATACGTTGATGATGGTGATGATGACGACAGCAACGATGAAAACCGTTACACACCGTACTACCTTCAAGATAAAACCGTATTTGATATAAACGGCAACGAACAAACAATTAAAATTGGTTACTTAGGCCTTACCCCACCGCAAATTATGCAATGGGATAGCGCGCACTTACAAGGTAAGGTAATTGCAAAAGATATTGTTGCTACTGCTGAAAAGTTCATTCCACAAATGAAAGCACAAGGCGCCGATATTATTATTGCCATTCCGCACTCTGGGTTAACAGCCAGCGCCCAAGAAGACCTCGCTGAAAATACAGCCCTTTACCTGTCTAAAGTAGATGACGTAGACGTCATATTGTTTGGTCATAACCACCGTTTGTTTCCGGGTGATTCGTCGTACGATGGCTATGAATCGGCAGGTATTGATAACGTAAACGGTAAACTTAATGGCGTACCGGCTGTTATGCCTGGCTTTTTTGGCAATAACTTAGGGGTTATTGATTTAATTGTTGAGCCAAACGATGAAGGCGGCTGGGAAGTAACCAGCTCAAAAGTAGAAACCCGCGCTATTAGTGGTACAGATGAAAACGGCGACTTTGTTGATTTAGCTGCTGTAGATACCGATGTAGCTGCCGCAATTGAGCTTGAACACCAAGCAACGATTGATTGGGTGAGCGAACCATTTGCTGAAATTTCAAACCCAATTTATAGCTTTTTTGCTTTGGTGCAAGACGACCCGTCAATTCAAATAGTATCAGATGCACAAATAGCGTGGGGTAAAGCATTTATTCAAGGCACTGAGCTTGATGGCTTACCTGTGCTTTCGGCAGCTGCCCCTTTTAGAGCTGGCCGCAATGGTATTGAAGATTACACCAATGTAAAAGCAGGCGATATTACCTTACTAGATACCGTTAGTTTATATGTGTTTCCAAACACTATCCGTATGGTAAAAGTAACAGGTAGCGATGTTAAAGAGTGGCTTGAACGCTCTGCGGGTCAGTTTAATCAAATTGATGTAAACAGCAGCGCTGAGCAAAACCTACTCGATACCACTTTTCCTACTTTTAACTTTGACATTATTGACGGCGTTACCTTTGAAATTGACGTCACTCAGCCAAAACGATACGACAACGATGGGGTATTAATAAGTGAAAACAATTCGCGCATTACTAACTTGCAATACCAAGGTGAAGCGATAGATTTAGAGGCAGAGTTTTTAATTGTAACTAATAACTATCGTGCATCGGGCGGCGGTAACTTCCCAGCGATTGACGGTACTAGCCGTGAAACATTTGAAGGCCCAGATGAAAACCGCGGTGTGCTGCGTAGTTACATTATTAGCGAAGCCGCTAAAAGTAGCACAGGCAGTATTGACCCTTCGGCCGATAATAACTGGCGTTTTAGCACCGTGACCACCAGCACAGAGCTAAACGTTGTGTTTAGAACATCACCGCTTGATGAAGTAGCTACTATTGCACACACACTCCCTGCAGTTGCGCCTACCTCACCACTTAAAACAGACGAAAATGGTTTTGCGCTATACACCATAGATTTAAAGCAATAACCTTTAAGGCATAAAAAAGCCAGCTTAGCAGCTGGCTTTTACTTAACCTAAACCCTTAATTATTTAGCAATATACACACTATAGCTTAGCCCTTTTAAAGTGACCGTTAACTTGCCATTTTGTTGCTCAAGTTGCTCGGCAGCTACAAGAGGCGAAAAGTGTTTATACGGGCTATTAAACTCTATTGTTTGTGGCGTTTTTTCGCTATTAAACACAATAATATACGCCTGCTCTGCACCTTTTACTGTGCGTGAAAACGCAAACATGCCAGTGTTTTTAGCAAAAAATAAGTCGTTGTATTCACCGCGGCGAAGCCCTTCGTGATTTTTTCGTAACTTACTTAATTGCGCAATAGTTTTAAATAATGGGTGCTGCTGGTTAAAGTTATTATCGGCCGTTGTTTGCGTGGTGCCTATAAGGTTATTGTCGTTATAGCTTGCAACATTTGATGCAAACATATCTTCGCGTGCATCAATATCGTGGCCATCACCTGTAAAACCTTGTTCATCGCCATAATAAATAACCGGTATACCGCGAGATAAAAACATAAATGCATGCGCTAATTGGCTGCGCTTTAATTTAAGCTCATCACTTTCGTGATCAAATGTTTGGTTTATAAATAAGCCAGGTCTGCCCATGTCGTGGTTCCCTAAAAAGGTCATAAGTAAATCGGCTTGGCTGTCTTCATCTTGGTATAGTGAGTCTTGTGCAAATAGCTCGCTAATGGCGCTTGGGTTCTGCCCTTTAAAAAACACATCGGCCGCTATTTTTTGAAATGCAAAATCAAGCACCGATGGAATTTTACCTTCTGTAGTAAATACACTTAGATTTTTAGGATTAGGGTCGTACACCTCACCAAACACATGAAAATTTGGAATCCCTTGCGCTTTAGCGTAATCAATAATAGCGGGTGTAAATGTTTGCCAAAACTCGAGATTAACATGGCGTACGGTATCGATTCTGAAGCCGTCGGGCTTAAACTCTTTTATTAAGTTTTGATAAATATCGACCATGCCGCTCACCACCTGCGGATGCTCTGTTTTTAAATCGTCTAGGCCGTTAAAATCGCCATTAAGTGAGCTTTCACCACTAAAGGTGCTGTCGCCTTGGTTGTGATAATAATCGACATTGTTTAGCCACTGTGGGTACTTAACATTTTTTAAGTGCTCAGGAATAAATGGGCTATACGGCTTAGGGTTATTTAGCGCTTTATACTCACAATGCGTTAAACCGGCTTTAAATTGACCGTTTGGCATGTGGCATTCGTCGTAACGAATAATATCGGCTGTGTGGTTAGTAATAATGTCAAAAAATACTTTAATGCCTTTTTTATGAGCTGCATCAATTAGCTTTTTTAAAGAAGCATTCCCACCAAAGTGCGGGTCTATTTCGCTAAAATCGACAATCCAATAACCATGGTGCGCAACACCATCTGATTGAATCGCTTGGTTGCGTAATAAAGGCGTCATCCAAATTGCTGTAACCCCTAGCGCTTCTAAGTAGTCGAGCTTTTGTTCAATGCCTGTTATATCTCCACCATGAAAACCACTGGTGGTTGTTAAATTTAACCCACCAGCCGAAATAGCATGCTCATTGCTGCCATTATCGTTTTGCGGATCGCCATTATTAAAACGATCAGGTAATACAAAATAAAATATATCGTCGCGTACATCGCGCTGTAAATAATTATCAGTGCTTGCAGTGTTTGCGTTATCGGCCGCTGGTGGCTGATTACTTTTACAGGCCGTTAATGCCACTACAGTGCTTAGTAAAAATGTTGTTAGTGTGTTTTTTATCATTTTAGTGCTCCTTTACTAAACTATGGCAGCTCGCAACCTTTTACACTTTCGTAAAGTGCATACCAATGAGCGGCCGTTAATTGTATTTTGTTTACTTGTGCACACGCTTTAATACGCGCAGTGTTAGTAGTCCCAATAACAGATTGAATGTTTGCAGGGTGCCTGTTTAACCATGCCAGTACAATGGCTTCTGCACTTGTTTCGTACTGCGCAGCTAAGCTTTGTACTAATTGGTACGTGTTTTTAATACGGGTTTCAGCGCCGGTTATATCAGCACCCGAAAACAACCCTTGGCATAAACTTCCCCACGCCTGCAGCTGTATATTTTCGTGCTGGCAAAACTCGATTAAGCCCGGCGTAAAGTTAATATTTGCGCCTTTCGCGTTACCAGCATATATGCCCTCTTCAACCCAGTCATTTTTTAATAAGCTCATTTCTACTTGATTCAAAATAAGTGACTCTGACAGGGCTTGTTGAATGGCTTTTATTTGATGTTGCTGCATATTAGACACCCCTAAAAAACGTACCTTGCCTTGGCTTTTTAGTTTTTTATAAGTGCTAGCAATTTCCTGAGGGCACATGAGTGGGTCGGGTCTGTGCAGAATAAGTACATCTAAGTAGTCTGTTTTTAGCTGCGCTAAACTTTTATTTACACTTTGCTCTATCCACTGTCCTGAAAGGTCATAACGCTTTGGGCCATGCTCATCTTCAAAGCGAATACCGCATTTAGATTGAATAATTAACTTATCACGGTCGGTGCGCGTTTTTAAAACTTCACCAAATACCTGCTCTGCTTTACCAAAAGTATAAATATCAGCATGGTCAAAGTAATTAATGTTATTTTCAAGCGCTGCCTCTACTACTGTATGTGCTTGGTTTATATCGGCTTTGGTTATTGGGTTGTTATTCCAGCCACCACCCAAGCCCATACAGCCATAAATAAGTTCGCTAGCATTGGGTATAAATTGAGAAATAGTTTTATTGGTCATGAGTTATCGGTATTAAAAAAGAGTGACTTGTAGTTTACCGATTAAATTATTCAACTAAATACTAAAAATAAAACTCATTATTTGCTATAACAAACAATAAAAACACAGTGCTCATTTAAATGCTGAGAGAACATAAAAAATTTGAACGGTTATTTTTGTTTAACGAAGTAGCCAAACACTTAAGCTTTTCAAAGGCAGCTTTAGCGCTTGGGATCTCCCGAGGGTATTTGTCTGAGCAAATAAAAGCGCTCGAAAAAGAATACCAAAGAGCCCTACTTATTCGCACAACCCGCAGTGTAAAGCTCACCCCGCAGGGAAAGCATGTGCTTAGTTGTATGGGAAATATTAAAAGCACATTATTAGAGCTTGAACGAACCTTAGCCCATGAACACGAGGCTATTGTCGGCAACATTAGAATTACCGCGCCGAGCCAATTTACCAATAGATACCTGCTAACTATTTGCGAGCAATTTAACCAAGAGTACCCTGATGTTAAATTTAATATAGACTGCAGCTATACCCCTCACAATTTGATTCAAAGCAATTACGATATTGCATTTAGATCAACCCTTAATCCGCCCCAAAACATGATTGCCAAAAAGCTTTTTAGTTATAAACAGGTGTGCTGTGCCTCGCCTAGTTATATTGCTAAAAATGGTGAGCCAAGCGACGTTGAAGATTTATTAAAGCATAGCTGTTTAACCAGCACGCAATTTAGCCTGTGGCATTTTTCCGATAGGGCCATTGAGCTTGAAGGAAAACTAAGCATTAACGATAACCACATGCTTAAAAGCCTTGCATTGCAAGGTCAAGGAATTATATACACCCCGGAGTATTTAGTAGATTTAGAAATTAACGCGCACACTTTAAAGCCGCTATTAACGCAGTTACAGTATCCGCAATCTGATGTGTATTTAATTCACCCTCAGCTAATTAACGAATCAGCACGTATTAGCCATTTTATTAAATTTACCACTAACTGGTTTAGAAACTAGCTTACCAATTACTTTTATATTGAGATAACTGGTTTACTAAATAATCTACTAAAGCTTTAACAGTTGGGCTTAACAATCGTTGAGACGGATAAAGTAAATTAATAGGCAGCGGGCTTGGCGCGTATTCACTTAGCACCTCTACCAGCTCACCGCTTTTAAGTGCTTGGTTAACGTAAAAATTAGGTAATTGCGCTACACCTTGGCTTGCTAAAGCAAACGCTTTTAAACTTTGTGAGTCGTTAACCTCTAAACTACCTGAGACTTTTACAATGGTATTCTTACCATCAAGCCTATAACTCCAACGCTTTGCGTTAGCGACAACCGTATTTATAAGGCAATTAAAATTTTTTAGATCATATTAAAACAATTAAGCCTATTTCAGCACCTGAAAAATAAACATCTTTACCTACCTAACTAATTAAGTGCTAGGATAATGGCTTGAAATACTGATAACTTGCAAACCTAACTATGAATTTAAATCAGCTCGATCTAAACCTTCTTATTATTTTAAAGCAGCTTTTAAACGAAAAACATATTAGCAATACCGCCTTAACTTTAGGCATGAGCCAACCTTCTATAAGCCGCTCGTTAAGTAAATTGCGCTCCTTGTTTGACGATCAATTATTAATAAGAATGGCTGGAGGGTACGAGCTAACACCAAAAGCGCAATCAATTCAGCAAGACCTAAATTCTATTTTAAATATGGTAGAAACACTGGTTAATAAGCAAACCTTCGACCCTAAAACCAGCACAGCCACCATTAAACTGTTTGGCCTACCGCCGCAAATGCATTTATTTATAAAAACAATAATTAAAGATGTTCGCGAGCAAGCGCCTAATATCACCCTTGAAATAGACACCCTGCCTAAGCCGCAGTTTTCTGATTTGCTTAAAGGCGATACGCACTTTGTGATTACTGGCCACAAGCCCGCTAATTCAGAGGGTAAGTTATATCAACAACCGTTGTTTGAGCGCGAGTTTAAATTAGTAATGGCTCGCTCCCACAGGCTGGCTAAACAAGAATTAAGCGTTGATTTATTGCGTGATTGTAATTTTGGGCAAATATCAATTCAGGGTGAAAAAGCATTAACTATTGCACAAAATTTTGCTGCGCTAGGCATTGATAATATAGCGACGCCAATACGCTTAAAAAACTTTTACAGTATTGGCAGCATTGCTGAAAACACTGATTTAATATTTTATGTGCCCAATCATTTTGCTGCAGATGTGTGCCAACAGCATGACGTAGTTGCCAGAACCCCGCCCCCAGAGCTTAGCTCAGAGTATGCACAAGTGGCTTTATACTGGCATCAACGCCACCATAATGACCCTGTATGTCAATGGTTTAGAGAGCTTGTAAAAAATAAAGTATTTGAAGTTTAAATAACTGTTATTCATGTAGGGTATGTATTTTAAATTGCCATTTAAGGCGGTGAACGGCTTAATACGAATCATTCTTAATAATATTAAAATTAGATAAACATACTCACCATGAAAAACACGCTCCCATTTAATAAGCACGCGCTTAACGTTGTTATTGGTACTTTGTGTACTGGTATGTCATTCATAAGCTTAGCGGAACAAGCTCCCGATACCTCAGAAACCATTGAAGTATGGGGCACAACAATTACTAATGACTCGCTATTACAAGACGATATTGAAAGAAAACAAGCCAATCATTTAAGTGATTTACTCCGTGACCAAGCTGGTATTGACGTAGGTGGCTCGCACTCTATTGTACAAGGTATTAATATTCGTGGTGTTGACGATTTAGACCTCAACATTACTGTTGATGGTATTAGCCAAAACAATAATATGTTCCACCACTCAGGAAACTTACTTATTAATGCTGATATTTTAAAAGCAGTAGATATAAAAGTAGGGACTAACTCGGTGCTAACTGGCGGCCTTTCTGGTGGTGTAGCCTTTGAAACCAAAGATGCTAAAGATTTACTAGAGCCAGGTGAAGATTTTGGCGCACGCTTATACACAAACTTAGGTACCAATGATTACGCAGGTGGCTCTGCAGCGGTATATGGTCAACTAACCGACAACATAGACGCCCTTGCCTACTACACCTACACCGACAGAAATAACTTTGAAAACGGCAATGGTAAAGAAGTTACAGGTAACGAAGGCCGCACGGTAGATGGCATCTTCAAGCTCGGCTGGGATGTAAACGAGAGTAACCGTTTAGTGTTCTCATACGATAGATATAACGATGAAGGCGATTACTACGTAAAAACCAACTTTGGTGCAGGCTTTGCTGAAGATTCAGACGCGCAAACAGAAGATATTGACTACACACGTACCAGCACTTCACTTTCCTACGAGCTAGATAAAGGCGATGCCATTACCCTACGCGCTAGCGTTTATCGCAACGAACTAAGCTATATTGCACTAGGAACTGAGGGTAACTCTGAGCATACGGGCTACACTGCCCTTGCAACATCTAAAATTGCACTTGCTGGATTTAACCATACATTACGCTACGGCGGCGAAGGATATGAGCAGGTATCAAAACGTATCGAAAACCACGTACAAACCAATAAAGACACTGCCGACTCTCACGCTATTTATATTGAAGACGAAATCGCTGTAACCGATCAGTTATTTGTAACCCCTGGCGTGCGTTACAACTACTTTAAAGTAGATATGTACTCAGCCGGTACTAACGATTCGTTAGATAAATCGTGGAACGAGTTAACGTTTGGTTTAGCGGCTAAATACCTAATTAACGATAACTGGAGTGTTAACGCAAGCTCAACAGAACTTTTACAAGGTCCTGGCCTGCGTGAAAGCTATGTTGATTACAGCACTAACTTTGATAAAGACCTAAAAGCAGAAACCGGTGTAAATAACGCCATTGGTTTTGCCTTTAAAGATCAAAACATTATGGGCTTAGACTCATTTGGTTTTTCATTAAACCTGTTTAAAACCCGTATAGAAGATTACATAGACAACTGGGCAATTGGTAAAGGTCGCCCAATTGGTACCTATGAAAACTCGGGTGATTACGATATAGATGGTTTTGAATCAACGCTTTCACTGCGTAAAGCGCTATTTAGTGCACGTTTAAGTTACTCTAAGTCAGACTCTGAACAACTAGAGACTGGCGAGCAACTGCGTTATGAAGTAGGTGATAGCATTTCACTAAACCTTGGCTACGAAGTACCAAAATACGACTTAAAATTTAACTGGACCAGCCTAGTTAACAGAACTGATGACTCAGTATCAAGCGGTGCTGATATTCATAAAGTGGGTTATCAGGTTCATAACATCAGTATGCAGTGGCTACCAAGCCAGCTTGAAGCACTAAGCATGACCTTAGGTGTTGAGAATATTTTTGATAAAACGTATTACTCTCACGCTTCATACTCAAGCGACACAGTGCAAGATTACGAAGCGGGTCGTAATGTTAAATTAAGCGCGTCTTACGTTTTTTAATTTAATAATTTGCGCATGATTTAAGGCTCAATATTTTATTGAGCCTTTTGCTGTTTAAGGAGGGCGTACCTTAAATAGCGTCAACCATACCAATCCGCAATAATACTTAATCATTTTTAGGGGCTAAACGTGTTCTATCTGCGTTAAAAAACTCTCATTTACGACTGCATGGATGCAGAAGATAGAGCAATGCAGGAGCAATTGCCGAGAACAACTAAATAGCGAATTTTTTGCCTTGCTTTCAACACGTTTTTCCATCCTCAAAATAGTTCACTTAATTATGCGGATTGGTATTATAAATAAATTATTTCAGGGTCAATAATGTCTGATTGGAAACAAAACTTACAAAAGTTCCGTTATGTAATGGACACCTTACTGCTTATTAGCTTTATGCTAGTAAGTGCACCTCAAGCCACTGGCATCCCTTTACACGAATGGTTTAGCCTATTTTTTATTATTCCTTTTGTTATACATTTATTGCTACATTGGGATTGGGTAACACGCAGTTTTGGCCGTTTATTTGACAATATAACAGCACGTGAGCGCTTTAATATAGTGTGGGATTACCTACTTTATATAATGATGTTATTAGTATTTGTGAGTGGCTTTTTAGTGTCGGTGGCTCTACTAACCGCACTTAATATTAGTTTAAACATTCAAGACTTTTGGTCGAAAATACATCACGATTCAGCCACCTTTATTATGCCCATGCTAGGTGTGCATTTAGCGCTTAATTTTTCTTGGATAGTAAAACTGACTAAACGCATGTTTGCCAAGGAGGCTAAATAATGAAGCACCTAAAACAACAGTGGAAAACCCGCACCAGCATTGTGTTAGTTGTATCTGTTTTAGTGAGCCTTTTACTGGTTAGTTTAGAACTCACCGATTGGGCCGCACAAATAAATCAGCAGGGATACTCCCACGGTGCAGCTGAGGGTGAAAAGCGGAAAATAGCCCCTATTTTGATGTACATTTTACCCTTTGTAAAAGAGCTTATTTTAATAGGCGTACCTATGTTACTTACTTTAGGGATTGCTAAACTATTAGGCTTAATAAAAAGGATGGTTAAAAACAAAGTCTGAATACGAATGCAACACGTATCAAAAACCGGCGTTTATAGATACATTGCTAAGTTAGTATGTCTATAAGCGCAGGTTTTTATGAGTTATAAACCAAGTAATTACACACTCCAACACATCACTTTTCTACTTGGCACATTAATTATAGGTGCTGTATTAATAAGCTTTAAAGCTAATGCCGAAAAGGCAATTCCTTTTCAATCGCAATGGCTAAAAAACCACTATGCTGAGCGTATAGCCCATTTTAAGCTACAACCTTTACGCAAAGGCGATATTGTATTTATTGGCGATAGCATTACAGAGCAAGGGCTAAATTGGAGCATACGGTTTAACGACCTACGCGTAAGAAACCGCGGTATTAGTGGCGATATGACCTACGGTGTTTTAGCGCGTTTAAACGAATTAAAAGCAGCCCCGCCTAAAGCTATATTTTTAAAAATTGGCGTTAACGATATTTTTAATTACCATTATATAAAGCAAGTTAAAGACTTAGCGTCGGTGAGTGAAAATATCGAAAAAATAGTGACTCAGCTCAATAAATCACTCCCAAATACACAAATTTATGTACAAAGTATTTTGCCCGTTCATCGCGATTTTATAACGCAAATGGCGCAAACAGTTAATCAGCAAATTAAAGCAATTGAGCACGCAAATTTTACCTATATAGACTTACACCCCGTATTTTTAGGCCCTCAAGGCACGCTTAATGAAACGCTCACGACCGATGGCACCCATTTGAACCAAGCAGGCTATGACCTTTGGGCTAAACAACTTGCACCAATAATGAAAACCTTAAAATGAAGAGTTTATTAATTGCTATATTAATGGCAGCAAGCTTTACGTGTGCAGCCAGTAAAGCGCCTGTAAAAAGCTACCCTAACGGCGCGACTAAAGCTGTTATTTTTAGTTACGATGATGGCGTTATACAAGACAGAAAGCTCGTGGAACTATTTAATAAGTACCAGGTTGTTGGTACGTTTAACTTAAACTCAGGTTTATTTGCTAAAAAGCTACCGTGGATGAAAGCCTTTACAGGTAAAGCAGGCGAATATATTAAACAAAGTGAAGTAAAAACACTTTATAAAGGCCATGAAATAGCAAGCCACAGTTACTCACATCCGGGCTTTGCAGGCTTAGATACAGCAGAATTAAAATTACAATTAGCTCGCGATAAGCACATTTTATCGCCCATAAAAGGCAGCCCCTTACACTCTTTTGCATACCCTTTAGGGTCTTACGATAAAACCGCTATGAAATTAGCAAAGCAAGCGGGCTTTACTAATGCCCGAACAGTAAACGACACCCTTAATTTTGAGCTGCCTACCAACTACATGGCATGGAACCCAACCGCTCACCACTCAAACGCAATGCCATTAATAGAACAATATATTGCGCTCAAAAGCAATAAGCTCACTGTAATGATGATTTGGGGCCATTCGTGGGAATTTGACAAAAACACTAAAAATAATAACTGGGATTACGCCGAAAAGCTCGTTCAGACAATCTCAAATAAAGATGATATTTGGTATGTATCGGCTGGAGAGTTCATCGCGTTTTTAGAAGGCAAATAAGCGTGCGCAGTGCTAAGTAAAGCTCATATAAGCCCATTTAAATGTAGTAAGCGTAATTAGCTCATCCTTGATGCAGTATCCATCGTTAATCCATTAACTCACTTCGAGTAACTGCGAAACTTCGTTTCGGTACACTCTTACCTAGCGGGCGGACTGTAACTGATATTAGCGCCACTCTGAGTGGCCTCGAGTCCGCCCCGACACAAATTTCAGACATAAAAAAACCCTAACCAATTTGGTTAGGGTCATAAAAAGTGGTACCAGCGGCCGGGCTCGAACCGGCACGCCTTTCGGCAGGGGATTTTGAATCCCCCATGTATACCAATTTCATCACGCTGGCGTCATTTTTCTTTAACCTTCTAAACACGAGAAGATAAAGAAAAACCACTTTAGAGCTCAGGGTTATTTATGTGCCTTCGTCTCTATGCCAAGCATTATACAAACAATAGGGGTGGCAGCAAGCGTTTTATGACATTAGCCTGATCAACCGCTTAACATTTAGACAGCCTGTGCAAAATGTCGTTTACTGGTTAAAGTATTAAATACAGCTAATAGTAACGCCAAGGTATATCACTGAACTATAGCGCTTAGTATTTGTGAGCTTTTTTGCTAAACTAGCGCGCATATTAACAGTGAGAGTGTATTTATGTCGGGTGAGTTTCCACGAGCTGGTTTTTGGCGTCGTTTTGCGTCGTTAGTTTATGATACGTTAGCTATTATTGCGTTTGCTATGTTAACGGTTGTGCTCTATTTGTTTGCCGTACAAGGGCTTATTTCACTTGATGTTATTAGTTTAAATGGTGCTGAAGATGTATCGGCACTTATTCAAGAGTCACTGCTGCTGTCGAGTATTCGAAGTGCCTTACTTGTTATTGTTACTTTAGTATTTTTTGGCTATTTTTGGACTAAAAGCGGGCAAACTATTGGCATGCGCGCATGGCGTTTAAAAGTACAAACTAGTGAAGGAAGCTTAATTAGTTGGCCGCAGTCTATTGTTCGCAGCCTAAGTGCCCTGCTTGGCTTAGGTAACCTTGTGGTATTAATTGATTTTAAAAACAAAAAAGCGCTGCAAGACTATGTCTCAAAAACTGAGGTAATTACTCTTACAAAAGAAGAAAACAAACGTATTTACCGCGAGCTAGATTAATACCTATTTATACCAATGCGCAATAATAATTAATTATTTTGCGGGGCTAAACGTGCCGCTACCTGCGTTAAAAATGCTCATTTACGACTGCATGGATGCAGAAGGTAGAGCAATGCAGGAGCAACTGCCGAGAGCAACTAAATAGCGATTTTTTTGCCTAGCTATCAAGATGTTTTTCCAGCCTCAAAATTGATCACTTAATTAAGCTGATTGGTAATAGTTTTGAATAACGCGTTATAAAAACAAAAAAGGTGACCATAGGTCACCTTTTTTAGTATCAAATAAGCGCTTATAACGGCTATACCCGCTTATTCATCATGTACGTAGCAAAGCCTATAAATAGTATACTTGGCAGTACCGCGCCTATAATAGCGGGTATTTGATAAACCATTACCACAGGGCCAAATATCTCATTTATTAAGTGAAATACAATTCCCGTTACTACACCCATAATTATACGCGCACCCATAGTAACGGTACGTAACGGGCCAAATATAAACGACAGTGCAACCAGTAGCATTACGGCAACAGACACAGGCTGCATTAGCTTACGCCACAAGGCCAGCTCATAGGTGCTGGTATCTTGCTCATTTTGCTGTAAATACCCTAAGTACGACCAAAGCCCTGTAAAGGAAAGCGACTCAGGCTTTACCGATACAACACCAAGCTTTTCGCCCGTTAATTGCGAAGGGTAAAACTCTTCATCAATGTGTTCACTGCTTATTTGCTCATCACTAATATGAACCTTGTTTACATCGCGTAATAGCCAACCTTCATCACGACCAATGGCCACTTTAGCTTTGGTTATTTGAGTTAAATCGAGTGATTTATCAAATTGATACATGTGCACACCGTTTAAACGGCCGTTTTGATCTACATCTTCAATATTAATAAAATTGTTGCCATCTTTAGCCCATACGCCTTTTTGTGCATTGAATACATCGCCGCCATAAATTGCCTGATTACGCATCTCTTTGGCGTGTTGTTGCGCCTCTGGTGCGCCCCACTCACCAAGAGCCATCATACACACAGCCATAAACACGGCGGTTTTCATTACCGAGCCTATAATTTGCAAGCGCGACATACCCGCAGCTTGCATTACCACCAGCTCACTGTTTGAAGCCAGTGCACCTAAGCCTGTTAAGCCACCAATAAGCGCCGCCATCGGGAAGAATATAACTAAATCGCCCGGCATACTGTAAAAGGTGTAAAGCGTTGCGGTCATTAAATCGTAACTGCCACGACCAACCGACTTTAGCTGATCAATAAACTTAATTAATGTACTAATCCCTACTAGCACCAACAAAGCAAATCCGGTGGTTTGTAAAATGCTGCGGCCTAAGTACCAATCGAGTGTTTTCATCATGCGCTTAACTCCCGTTTTGTTACAACGGCTTTAAGCCAGGCGCCCAATGGGCGACCTTTTATAATTAATAAACTACCTATAAATAAAGCGCTTAAGTGAATCCACCACAAACCAATTGAAGGCGGTATTTTGCCATCTTCTACGGCGAATTTTGCAGCATTGAGTAAGATAAAATAACCTAAGTACAAGCTAATGGCTGGCACTAATTTAGCAAACTTACCTTGGCGCGGATTAACCACACTTAGCGGTACTGCTATTAACGTTAGTAACGGAATAGAAAGCGGTATTGCAATACGCCACTGCCACTGGGCTATAGATTCAGAGGTATTGAGTGGCAATAGTTGATTAGTAGGTATTGCTTCTAATTTACGGCGCTGATGCTCTATTTCTTGCTCGCGTATTTGTACGCTGTAGCCATCAAACTGCGTTAAATTAAGAGCCGGTGTTTTGCCATCGGTTTCGTAGCGTTTGCCATCGGTTAGCACTAATTGTTGCTCACCGTTTATTGCCTCTACCACCACACCTTGTTCGGCATACACTAAACGTGCAAGGTCATCTTTTTCGGTATCCGGCAGCTGCGCTACAAATACTTTGTTAAGCTCTTTACCGCCGTTTTCAATGTTATGAATAAACACCACGGCTTTTTCATTACCGGTTTGTTGAAACCGCCCAGCCCTTAACGCAGATAAACCCGCATCGGCTTTGGCTTGCTCTTTTAATTGGTACTCTTGCTCACTCGCCCACGGCGCAAGGTACATGGTAAGAGAGGCTGCTAATATAGCCAAACCCACACTCGAAATTAAAGTAACGCGTACCACATACCATTCACTCACCCCACAGGCTTTAAGAACGGTCATTTCGCTGTCGGCGTAAATGCGGCTGTAGGCTAAAATAATGCCCAAAAATATACTCAATGGCAGGATCAGCGAAGCTAATTGCGGCAGTTTAAGCGCAATCATCGATAATACTAATTTGGCAGGAATGCTCCCTTCAGAGGCATCTCCTAAAATAACCACAAACTTTTGTGACACAAAAATGGTCATTAAAGTTAAAAATACGGCGACCTGCGATTTTAAAACCTCAGCGGTCAAATAACGAAAAATAAGCAATGCTCGCCCCTGTTAAACATAGAATTTCACTACAATAGTGATAATTTGATAATAAAGTAGCTATTTTACCCAGTTTTATCTGGTAAATAAGTCGTTATTATAAGCTAACAAAATTAATTATCCTACCTAAGTGCACGATATATTGTTGCATTAGTAGCCCTTAAACATATAAAGTTCAATTACACAGTAAGAGTCAGAAAAAATCAGCTAAAATTAAGATTATCTCTACATAAGTTACGTAGCGAAGACTAGATTTTATTTTTTTAGCCCCAATTAATAACGTATATGACTCACAACCAGGAGTAACAATGGAATTTAACGTAAAAAGTGGTAGCCCAGAAAAACAACGCAGCGCGTGTATTGTCGTTGGCGTTTACGAACCACGTAGGTTATCCCCCATTGGTGAACAACTCGATAAAATCAGCGATGGTTATATCTCAAATTTACTACGCCGTGGCGACCTAGAAGGTAAGCCGGGGCAAGTGTTATTATTGCATCATGTACCTAACGTTTTAAGCGAGCGCGTATTGCTTGTTGGCTGTGGTAAAGAGCGCGAGCTTGATGATAAGCAATATAAGCAAATAATTTCTAAAACAATTAATACCTTAAACGAAACCGGCTCAATGGAAGCGGTGTGCTTTTTAACAGAGCAACACGTTAAAGGCCGTGATACCTACTGGAAGGTTCGCCAAGCGGTAGAAACAACACAAGATTGCCTATACACATTTAACCAGCTAAAAAGCAAAAAAGTAGACCCTCGTCGTCCACTTCGTAAAATTGTGTTTAACGTACCAACGCGTCGCGAGCTGACCATTGGTGAAAGCGCTATTGAGCATGGCTTAGCCATTGCCGCAGGTAGTAAGCTATGTAAAGACGTAGCCAACATGCCACCCAACATTTGTAACCCTGCTTATTTAGGCGAACAAGCGCAAGAGCTGGCTAGCAATTTTGACAACATCACCGTTGATATTATTGGCGAAGAAAAGATGGCCGAACTAGGTATGAACTCGTACTTAGCAGTTGGTCGCGGCAGTGATAACGAATCGGTTATGTCGGTTATTAACTACAAAGGTGCAAGCGATGAGCAAGCGCCTATTGTGCTAGTAGGTAAAGGCTTAACGTTTGACTCAGGCGGTATTTCAATTAAGCCAGGCGAAGCCATGGATGAAATGAAATACGATATGGGCGGCGCAGCCGGTGTAATTGGCGCTATGCGCGCACTGGCACAAATGCAGCTACCTATTAACGTAATTGGTGTTTTAGCCGGCTGTGAAAACATGCCAAGCTCTAACGCGTATCGCCCTGGTGATATTTTAACAACAATGTCGGGGCAAACCGTTGAAGTGCTTAATACTGATGCCGAAGGCCGATTAGTATTATGTGATGCGTTAACTTACGTTGAGCGTTTTGACCCAGATACAGTAATTGACGTAGCAACACTAACAGGCGCATGTATTGTTGCCCTTGGTGCACACGCAACAGGTTTACTGTCAAACCACAACCCACTTGCGCATGATTTATTAAAAGCGTCTGAGCAAAGTGGCGACCGTGCATGGCAGTTACCACTGTGGGATGACTATCAAGATCAACTCGATAGCCCATTTGCCGATTTTACAAACTTAGGTGGGCGCTCTGCTGGTACTATTACCGCAGCGTGTTTCTTATCTAAGTTTACTAAAAAGTATAACTGGGCTCACCTAGACGTAGCCGGTACCGCGTGGCGCAGTGGTGCTAAAAAAGGCGCAACGGGTCGCCCTGTTCCTATGCTTACTCAGTATTTATTAAACCGAGCGGGTGTAAGCGAAGCTACGCACGACTAATAACCTAATTAACCTGAGCCTTATTTAGAAAAGCCACTCAGCAGATATTTTTAGCGCTAACAACGTTAAATTTATTTGCCATAGGCAAAAATATTTTAACCAGAGCTTAGGTTATTTAGCTTGTATTAAGGCGCCATTTGGCGCCTTTTTTATTGCTGTAATTATCTGTGTATTAATTGAAGCAAACCCCGTTATATGGCAAAATCTGCCTCTTAATTTATGTGTATCAACTATGTGCACATTCAATGTCATGGGAAACCCCGATACAATGAACATGAATGCTCAATTTTTCGTTCTAAAGCAACAAGATGAATCTAAAGCGCAGGCTGATGATCATTTTGCTTTAGCAGCTCAAATTGCCGCAGAGCAGTATCGATTAGGGCATCGTGTATTTATTTTTGTAGATAACGAACACACCGCCTATGCCATTGACGAAACCATTTGGGCATTTGATCCCGACAGTTTTGTGCCGCATAACCTGCAAGGCGAAGGCTCTAAAGCCGGCGCACCAGTAGAAATAGGCACCACGCCTCCTGTTGGCAAACGTAACGTTTTAATTAACTTAGCTAATAACCTGCCTGATTTTATTAGGCGTTTTAGCCAAGTTTTTGATTTTGTACCAGTAGAGTCTGTAGCTAAACAAGCCGCTCGTGAGCGCTTTAAAAAGCTGCGCCAACTTGGTGCCAATATCAGCACGCAAGAGATTAATAGCTAGCCGTTTAGGATAAAGCTAACCAACTAATTTAAGTACTTATTTAAGGTTCTGTGTAATGGATAAAACCTACAATCCGCAAGATATTGAACAGTCGCTATACCAAGACTGGGAACAAAAAGGCTACTTTAAGCCATCTGGCCAAGGCGTACCGTATTCGATCATGATCCCGCCGCCAAATGTCACCGGTAGCTTGCACATGGGCCACGCCTTCCAAGATACAATAATGGATACCCTTACGCGTTTTAAGCGTATGCAAGGTAACAACACATTATGGCAAGTAGGTACTGACCACGCGGGTATTGCAACGCAAATGTTGGTTGAGCGTAAACTACACGCTGAAGAAGGTAAAACACGTCACGATTTAGGCCGCGAAGATTTTATTAATAAAATTTGGGAATGGAAAAACGAATCTGGCGGTACTATCACTAAGCAGCTTCGTCGTCTTGGCGCATCGGTTGATTGGGACCGTGAACGCTTTACGATGGACGATGGCTTATCTGAAGCGGTTAAAGAAGTCTTTGTACGTCTTCACAAAGAAAACCTAATTTATCGCGGTAAGCGCCTAGTAAACTGGGATCCAAAATTACACACAGCTATTTCAGACCTTGAAGTTGAAAACAAAGACAAACAAGGCCACATGTGGAATTTGCGCTACCCTCTTGCTGATGGCGTTAAAACACAAGACGGCAAAGGCTACATTGTCGTAGCAACAACACGTCCAGAAACCATGCTAGGTGACTCAGGTGTTGCAGTAAACCCAGATGACGAACGCTACACAGATTTAATTGGTAAAGAGATTTTACTGCCTATCGTAAATCGTCGTATCACAATTGTTGCAGATGAACACGCTGATAAAGACAAAGGCACGGGTTGTGTAAAAATCACCCCAGCACACGACTTTAACGATAACGAAGTTGGCAAGCGTCATAAAATGCCAATGATCAATATTTTCGATAAAAACGCTGCCATTCTAAGCCAAGGTGAAACATACACCTTTGACGGTAAAGAGCTTGAGTTTGATGCGCCTATTCCTGAGCGCTTACACGGCCTAGACCGTTTTGCTGCACGTAAAGCGATTATCGCAGAATTTGAAGAACTTGGTTTACTTGAAAAAATCGAAGACCATGCGTTAACTGTACCTTACGGCGACCGCTCTGGTGTGGTCATTGAGCCACTCCTTACCGACCAATGGTATGTACGTGTTGCGCCACTTGCAGAACCTGCAAAAGATGCCGTTAAAAATGGCGACATTCAGTTTGTGCCTAAACAGTACGAGAACATGTACTTCTCGTGGATGAACGACGTACAAGATTGGTGTATTTCACGTCAGCTTTGGTGGGGTCACCGTATTCCAGCTTGGTACGACAGCGAAGGCAATGTTTATGTTGGCCGCGATGAAGCTGAAGTACGCCGCGACAACAACATTGCCGATGATGTTACGCTAAGCCAAGACGAAGACGTACTTGATACCTGGTTCTCATCTGCGCTTTGGACGTTCTCAACGCAAGGTTGGCCAGAGAACACGGATGATTTAAAAACCTTCCACCCGTCTGACGTGTTAGTAACGGGCTTTGATATTATTTTCTTCTGGGTTGCGCGTATGATCATGATGACGCTGCACTTTATAAAAGATGAAAATGGTAAGCCACAAGTGCCGTTTAAAACAGTGTATGTTACTGGCCTAATACGTGATGACAACGGCGATAAAATGTCTAAGTCAAAAGGTAACGTACTTGACCCACTAGATATGATTGACGGCATCGAGCTTGAAGATTTAGTACAAAAGCGTACTGGCAACATGATGCAGCCTAAACTTGCCGCTAAAATTGAAAAAGACACGCGCAAAGTATTTGCAAATGGTATTGAAGCACACGGTACCGATGCGCTTCGCTTTACCCTTGCAGCAATGGCATCAACCGGTCGTGATATCAACTGGGATATGAACCGCCTAGAAGGTTACCGTAACTTCTGTAATAAACTATGGAACGCAAGCCGTTACGTATTAATGAACACAGAAGAGCAAGATTGTGGCTTCAACGATGCTGAAAAAGAGTTCTCGTTAGCCGATCGCTGGATATTAGGTCAGTTTGAAGCAACGGTTAAAACCTACACTGAGCACCTTGATAACTACCGATTTGATTTAGCGGCTAACACACTTTACGAATTCACTTGGAACCAGTTCTGTGATTGGTACTTAGAGCTGACTAAGCCGGTATTATTTAAAGGCAATGAAGCACAGCAACGTGGTACACGTAATACACTCATTACGGTACTAGAAAGCCTACTGCGCTTAATGCACCCAATGATGCCATACATTACCGAAACTATTTGGCAGCGCGTTGCACCACTGGCAGGGCTTGAAACTAAAGGCACCAGCATCATGGTACAGGGCTTCCCTGTTTATAATGAAGCAAACGTTGATGCCCAAGCTATGGACGACTTAGAGTGGGTTAAACAGTTTATTTTAGCAATTCGTGTTATTCGTGGTGAGATGGACATCAGCCCGAGTAAGCCACTTAACGTGTTGCTAGCTAACGCATCAAGCGATGATGTGCGCCGTATTAACGAGAACGAGTCATTTATTGCCTCGCTTGCTAAACTTGAATCGTTCACCCTGCTTGAAAACAAAGACGATGCACCAGCGTGTGCAACATCCTATGTTGGCAACCTTGAAATTATGATACCCATGGCGGGCTTAATTGACGTTGAAGCAGAGCTTGCACGTATTAACAAGCAACTCGAAAAAGCAGAAAAAGGCCTAGCCCAAGTGCAAAACAAGCTGGCTAACGAAAAGTTTGTAAATAACGCACCAGAAGCAGTACTTGCAAAAGAAAATGCTAAATTAGCTGAATTCACTGATGCCAAAACCAAGCTACTTGAGCAAAAAACTAAAATAGAAAGCTTATAATTTTAGTTGCCTGCTAAAGCAATTTAGCAGGCATTAAAAAAGCCGCTCACTGTTAAAGTGAGCGGCTTTTTTGTGCCCTGCGATTAACCACAAGGCACAGCTACATTAAAACTTGTAGTTGTACTGTGCGCCAACAAGTACAGCGTGACCTTTAGACTCGAAACCCCACTCACTGCCTGACTCATCAGCTTCAGTAAATGTTTGTGTTTTACCACGAATAATACTCACACCTAAATCAACATTTGATTGCGTGTCGATAGTGTAGTTACCACCAAACGAGAACCAAAAACGGTCTGTATCAGGGATAGAGATAGATAGGTGAGTTTGCGATACTGGCGACTCATCAAACGCTACACCTGCACGAAGTAGTAAGTCTTCGTTGTATTGGTAATCGCCACCGATAGAGTAACGAAACGCATCGTCAAACTGCTCTTGTTTTTCAAATGCAACAAACTTGTCGCCTGTTGGTGCAGTTACTTGCGCTTCTAGTGACTCAAAGCTGCTCCAACCTGTCCATAATACGCTGTAGTGTAAGCCAAGTTTTTCATCTAACTGGTGAGAACCAGAAAACTCAGCAATAGCTGGTAAGGTTAGCTCTACAGAACCTGGTAGTTGTGCACCACCGGTACCGCCTGCTGCTACTGGTAAGTCATTTGAGAAATCACCTTCAAATGTGATGTCTGTTTCGCTGCGGTAGTTAAAACCAAAACGGCTATTTTCGTCTAGTTGGTACATTAAACCAACGTTTAAACCTAGGCCAGTGTCGTCACCTTGAAGGTTTACTGCATCAGCACCAAAATCAAAGCCACTTGTATTAGCGCCTACTTTACGGATTACGGTTGCATCTGCATAAATGTAGTTTAAGCCAATACCAAAGCTAAATTGCTCAGTTACTTTATAAGCAACGCTTGCATTAAGGTTAACGGTGAAAATTTCTGTCTCGCCTGCAATTTGGCCCGCTACGTAGTCATCGTTAAACTCTGTAGATAAACCAAAGTTAGAAAACGCGCCAAAACCTAGCGATACTTTATCGTTATACGGCATAGTAAAGTAAGCGGCAGGTACCACTGCGCTTGGTGCTATGCTGTCATCATCTAGGGCACTTGGATCAATACCGTTATTGGTTTGTGTTCCTTCTAAGCTCACATCTGGAATTACACCAATAGCAGCAACACTAAGTTGCTTATCTTTAAATAAAGTCATTAATGCAGGGTTGCGAGCAACAACAGACGCATCATCTGCGATAGATGCTTCACCTGCGTATGCACGGCCTAAACCTGACGCGTTTTGCTCTGCTAATTGAAACGCGGCTGCAAAACTATCAGCCGAAACAAATGCAAGCGAAGCTGCAATAAGAGTTTTAGAAAATTTCATTGTTGTGTCCTTAACCAAACAAGCGTTTGGGTATCTATGTGTTGTTATTAGGATTTTAAACTTGGCTACACTACCTTAATTTTTTATAAAAAACTGTAACAAAGCGACAAAAAACACCAAAAAACACGTTTTTTAACTACATTTTAACAACTTTTTAAAACTCATCGGAGCAGAAATGTGTTATTAGAGTTTATACTCTAATTGTAATTAATTATCATTTAGATTGACTTGTAATTCCCTGCATTTTAAACTCATTACAAAATCACAAAGGAAGCAAATAGGTGATCATTTTACTTATTATTGCAGGGCTCATTTTTTGTGGCGCCAGTGTGTTTTGTTTTTATAAAGCAAACTATTGTGCCTGCACACAAGCCGGCCAATGCGATAACCCCGTAAACCATTACTGGTTAGGGGCCATGCTAAATGCATTAGTGTCGTTAGCTTTTTGCTGTATTGCACTGCATGTGCAGCAAGGAACATTATTATGGCTAACGTTAATGGGGAGTTGTTTTTTAGGCGCTTATATTTCTGCTAAACGCGAAAAACTTAAGCGCTGTAAAAAAGCTAATTCAACAAGTGCTCTTTTAACAAACGAGCCAAATTAATTTGATAGTCGAGTGGCTTGATACTCGACACTATTTTAATACTTTGATCAGGCTCATTTAAGTCTAAGTCTTTAGGGGTGACGTGGTGCCCGTGTTTAGCATTATAAAATAGCTTAACTTTAGGCTTGATGGGATTTGATTTATTGCCCTCGAGCACGAGAGCTAATCGCTCATTGGTTAATTTAATTATAGTGCCTACTGGGTGCACACCTAAACATTTAATAAAGTGCTGTACTAGCTCTGCATCAAATAGCTCTTTGTTAGCCAACAAATAACGCAGCGCGTTAATGGGTTCATCCCCTTCTTGATGCGGTCTATCGGCTGTTAGCGCATCGTACACATCAACAATTGCCATCATCCGCGCTGGGCGGCTAAGCTTTTCAGCTGTAATACCACGCGGGTAGCCTGAGCCATCTAATCGCTCATGGTGGTTAACTATCATGTCGAGTATTAGGGGGGTAATGCCTTTTTCACCTTTAACCAAGCCTAAACCTTGAGCCACATGGCGTTTAATAATATCCATTTCGCTGCTAGTGAGTTTACTTGGCCTAGAAATAATCCCCTGCGGGAGTTTAGCTTGCCCTAAGTCGTGAAGTAACGCGCCCATAGCAAGCTGCTGCACGGCTTCTTCTTTGTATCCTAAATATTTAGCAAATACGGCGGTGAAAATAGCGCAGTTAATCATGTGGCGCCAATTGTAACTATGTTTGTCTTTTATGCGGGTTAAAATGGTCATTGCGCTGGTATTTCTAAATACCGAGCTGACTATATCGTTAGCCATTTCATCAATCACCTTTAAATTAACCGATAACCCTGTGGTTACATCACCATACAAAGCTTGCAGCTTGCGATTATGCTGCTCAAAGTTGATGCTAGCTTTGGCAAATTCTTGCTCAAGGGTAATCGCAGGTTTTACAGCGGGTGGTTTTGTTTTACTGCTTGAAGTGGTGCTCTTTTGTGGGGACGCACTCTTAGGTTTGTACTTATCGGGTATGGCGGCATCGCCTTTGGTAAAGTCGATAAGCAGCTCTAAAACGCCTTCGGTTACTAAGCGTTTTATAATTGCCTGGTTTCGCACTAAGCCACTGGTTTTTATTTTTATACTGTTGAGCCCTTCATGCTGTTTGGTAACACTGTCAACAAACATACCTGGGGTGAGCTCTGAAATGGGTAACGCGATGAGCATGGCAGAAGCGTTTTCTACAATTAAATATGCCTACTAAATAGCATTGTTTAACCCTAAAAGTCTACTTTTTGAGATTTAGCAAATAATAAATAACTAGATCCATACTAAAAAGTACAAATCTAGTTATTTCATATTAAGTATTAAGCATTACATTGTGTTGCCAACATACTATGTATTGAATCGCTCGATATAGGCTTTGACAATAAAAACCCTTGTACTTGGTTGCAGCCATTATCTTGTAAAGTTTTGAGTTCGCTTTCCATTTCAACGCCCTCTGCAATCGCTATTAAATTAAAATTATGAGCAAGCGTTATAATGGCCTCTACGATAGAGACATCACTTTTACTATCAAGTTTAGAGATAAACGAACGATCAATTTTTAATTTGTCAGCGGCAAATTGCTTTAAGTAAGCCATATTAGAGTAACCGGTACCAAAGTCATCTATCGCAAATTTAACACCAAGCTCTTTTAGAGCAGAAATAATAGTTGTTACTTTTTCTGATGATTCTAATAATGCCGATTCGGTCACTTCAAGCTCGAGTAGTTCAGGGCTTAATCCTGACTCAGACAACGCACTCTTTACATCACTTACAAGGCAGCCCTGTGTAAAGTGATGCGCAGAGCAGTTAATAGCTAATACAATTTTTTGATTATATTGCGCTTCCCACTTTGCGGCTTGCTCGCATGTTTGGTTTAAAATCCATTGCGTAATAGGAATAATCAAGCCACTTCGCTCCGCTGCCGGTATAAATTCAGCAGGTGAAACTTGCCCAAGCTCTGCATGCTTCCAGCGTAATAAGGCTTCCACACCAACAACTTTACGACTATTTATATCAAACTGTGGTTGGTAGTCTAAATAAAGATCTTGCTGCTCAAATGCTTGCCTTAATTGTGTTTGTACATAGAGCTTACGAACCCCTTCTTCACCCATATGCGGTGCGTAAAAACTATATGCATTTTTACCACTGTCTTTTGCATCATAAAGCGCAACATCAGCCGCTTTTAGCATTTCTTCAAAGCTTGTTCCATGCTCTGGATAACGCGCAACGCCAATAGAAGGCGTAATAACAACTTGGTAGTCGTCAATTACAAATGCGGTATTAAACAAAAATAGCATTTCTTTTAACAGAATATTTAGCTGAGCAAGCCCTTGAGTATTGGCTAATAGTAAAAATTCATCCCCCCCTAAACGCGATATCAAATGGCTTTCATTATTAAATTGCTGCAAACGTTTTGCCACTTCAACTAACACTAAATCGCCAGCGCCATGCCCTAATGAGTCGTTAATCGCTTTAAAGTTGTCTAAATCAAGTAAAATGAGCACAACTTCTTGTTTCGTGTAACGGGCCTTAGCAACAGCTTTATCAAACTCTTCGGTTAGCTTCCAGCGGTTAATTAAACCTGTTAACGGGTCATGCATCGCCATATAAGCTAGTTTTTCGGCTGCGGCTTTCTTTTCAGATATATCGTGAACACTAATAAATGCGCCAAGCAGCTTTTGCTCTTGCAAGTTTGGGTACGCTCTAATTTCTAACGAAAAGGTATCGCCGTGATCATTCGTGTACTCTAATAGCTCAGCTGAGAACTCTTTTGCACTATTTATGTTATCAAGCAAGCTAGGTATAAATGTCGCATTATGACCAAACAACTCGTTTAGCGTGTAATTTGCATCAACCACATCTTGAGCTATAGCCGTGAGTTTATAAGCCGCTTTATTTAAATAGCGACACCCCCCGTCTAAATTCACAATAATAATTGGTTGGCCTATGCTATCGAGCAATAACTTGGTTTGTATCTCGTGTAGTTTTAAACTTTCTAGTGCGGTGTATTCACGCTTTACCGATAACCCTAACTTATTGTTAAACCAATATACTAAAAACAACATAGCGCCACTTAAGCCAATGGCTATGTATACATAAATAATCCACTCGGCTAAGTAATCTTTTACTGCTAAGCCGGTGACTAGATAAAGGGCGGTGTCGCCTATGCGCTTATAGTTATATAAACGGTTCTTTTTATCGTAGTAATCAGCACTTTTTAAGGTGCCTGAGTTTGACGTACTCACCATGCTATCTAAAAGCTTAGGGTAGTTTTGCTCAGAGCTAGGTAAAAGGCGTGGGTAATGGATTAAATCACTACATGTATTATCTAAACGTATAGCTAATATGCCATGCTTACCCACATCTATAGAGGCAAAAAGTGCAGTAATTGCATCCAGTGGCATTTGTGTAGAGACCCAGCCCGACAACTCGCCACTTCTTTGTGTAGGAATAATAAGATGCAGAGAGTTATTGCCTTGATCGGCGTATAACGTTTCACGCAAAGGCGGTTTTGCTTTAATAAAGCTTTCAAGCTCTACGTGCTCTGCCCCAAGGACAATATCGCCTAAAGAGTTGTATACGTTTATATTTGCCAGTGAGTATTGCAGCGACTGGTTATAAGCGAACACTTCTTGCTTTTGTAAAATCTCCTGCTGATTTATAAACTGATCTATTTTTCTTAGCGAGCTTAAACGCGGAAAAATAAGACCATCATAAATACGTGACTCTAATGCTAAATTAAGATTGTACTGTTGCGCTATGGTGTGCTTTTGAATTTGCGTATAACTCATGTACAAAAAGCAGCAAAGTAACAGTAATGTCCCGCCCCAAAAGCTTGCCCACTTAAAGGTTTTATTAACTAAAAACGACTTTATATTTAGCTTAGGTTTAGTTTTATCTAGCTCAACACCAATAATGCTATTCATGTATTTATAACCTTAACAGTTAAATTTTAAAGCTCATCACAGCATCGTTAAGATCTGCCGCTAAATTATTAAGTTCCTGCGTAGCAACAAATGTCTGATTTGCGCCACTGGCCGTAGAGGTAGATAACTCTTTTACATTGTCTATATTTCGGTTGAGCTCTTTCGTTGCCATAGCTTGTTGTTCTGTGGCTGTAGCAATCACAATATTTTTACCGTTTATCTCACTAATTGCCCGCGTTACTTTCTCAAGTGAGGTGCTTACTTGCTCAGATTGAGTGAGGGTATAGCCTGCTTTTTGCGAGCTTTCTTTTAAAGACTCCACAGTGTTTTTGGTATGGTGTTGAATGTTACTAATTAACGACTCAATTTCTTTAGTAGACTCTTGCGTACGATGAGCAAGCGATCTCACTTCTTCTGCAACAACAGAAAAACCGCGGCCATAGTCTCCTGCACGAGCAGCTTCAATAGCGGCATTAAGTGCAAGTAAGTTGGTTTGATCGGCAATACTTTGAATAACGACCAAAACACTGGCTATTTCATCTGTACTTTTTTCAAGTGAGCTGGTGCTGCTAGATACGGCTAATACTTCATTTACTAACTCAGAAATTGCGCGCATTGACTCATCTAAATTAGCCTTTGCTTGCTGCGCATCTTGATCGGATGATTGCGATAACGCCGAGGTGACACTAGCATTATGCGAAACTTCGTCAATCGCAATATTCATTTGCGAAATTGATTCTGAAGACTGATCAATTTGCTCACTTTGCGAGCGTAAATCATTATTACTTTGCGCCATCACTTCATTAATTTGAAATGCAGCTGAGGACAGGTTTTGTGAGCTTAAGGTAATTTTTTCAACCATGCTTGATAAGTTATGCTGCATAGCGCGCATGCTATGAAAAAGCAGACTGGTTTCGTCATTATATGCTTCGTTAATTTCAATTTGGTTGTTTAAATTGCCCTGTGAAATGCTATTTAACAGTATTACAGCCTGATTTAGTGGAGTAACAATACTGCGAACAAACAACATTCCCAGCAATATATTAATTATCACAGCGGCTAAAATAACAGCAACAAGAATTATGATTGCGTTATTGAATGTTTGATCCGCAGAGCGAGTTGCTTTACTCACGCCCACTTCATTATATTTAATAAGTGCGCCTAAGTGGCGGTATAGCTCACTGCCTTTAACAGCCAGCTCTTTATTGAGCTCAATTGAGCGCTGCTGGCTTAGCGAGTTGTTTTCTATTTTGCCAATAAGCTCATTTAGGCTTTGAAAATAAGTATTAACCGCAGTACTGAGCTGATTAGCTATTGCGGTTTTTTCTGGATCATTATGTGCATTTTTTAAAGTAAATAAGGTGGTTGTAATATTTGCTTCGTTTTGCACAATAATTTGTTTACTCGTGGCAATCACTGAAGAGAGCTCAGTTGCACGAATGCGCTGACCTTCTAAGCGAATACTCGCAATATCATTACTTAGCTCTTGCGCTTGTATAAGGCCTGGCACCCAATACTCATTAATGGTGTTCGTTATAGAGTTAACTTTAGATAAAACAAAAAAAGCACCGCTACCAATTAGGCATGATACTAATGTTAAAAATGCGCAAAATAATACAGCTCGTTTTGCGATGCTTACTTTTCTAATATCCATTATATTTCACAGTAGTTTAAATTGCGCGCAATGCTACGCTGTAAACTTTATAATGAAAATTGTACTCAAATGTTACTGTATCTGTACGTGCGTATGTACTGCCTATACCTTGGTATAGGGTGATTGATCCTAAAGTTAATGAGGTGTTTTATTAGGCATTAATTCATTAACCATTCATCGAAGAAACTAACATTTCGTTCATTCTTACTAATTCGGCAAATGAACTGGCTTGCATTTTTTTAGACGCATTTGCGCGGTGAATTTTTACTGTTATTAGACTTAAATTAAGCTCAGATGCAATTTGTTTATTAAGTAAACCACTTACAGCCATACTCATTACTTCTCTTTCTCGCATACTTAACTGCTTATATTTTTGTTGTAATTGCAGTAGCTTTAGATGCGATTGGCTTTTTTGCAGGCCTTGCATTATTGCATCAAGTAAATCTTGCTCTCTAAAAGGCTTAGTTAAAAAGTCGATAGCACCGGCTTTCATTGCCTTAACCGACATAGCAATATCGCCATAACCCGTTATAAAAATAATGGGGATTTGTAAGCCTAATTGCTTTAAGTTATTTTGAAAATCTAGCCCATTATCCAAATTAACTCTCACATCTAAAATTAGGCAACTAGGGCGAGTTTGATCTACAGTGGCATTAAAATCGTGAATAGAACCATAGCCGCAAAAGTCTAATCCTACAGAGCGCACAAGGCTGCCTATAGCCTCACGAATTGCTTGCTCATCATCAATCACGATTACTAAAGGCTTATTCATATACTTCTCCCCCATCACATTGAGCCTTTAGGCTTAATATGACACATGCTCCCCCTGTTGGATTGTTACCAATTTTAATGCTTCCGTTATGATCTTTAATAATAGTGCTACAGATAGTAAGCCCCATTCCCATGCCGTTTTTTTTGGTTGTGTAAAACGCATTAAAAAATTTTGACGCACTATCACTTTTAAAACCAGGCCCATTATCTTTCATTGTTATCTCTATATTTGGGCCATTTATTTGTACCGTAATACTAATTTTTTTATCTGCTTGGTCATGTTTAAACGCCTGAATACTATTAAGTAAGAGGTTAATTATCACTTGCTGAAGAGCCACTTTATTAGCAAATAAAGTGCAATCAGCCGAGTTCCCTTGATAATCAATTGCCACATCTGTTTTATTAATTAAACCATCCATAAGGGCAAATGATTCGCTAAATATACTATTGATTGGCACTAAGGTTTTATCGATAGGTGATTTTTTAGCAAGTGCATAAATGCACTGAATAATGTCACTGGCCTTTTGAGCCCCTTTATTAATTCCAAGTAAATTTTGTTTTATTTCGTGCGTGTTTATCGGGCTTTGCGCAAGCCAGCGTCCTGCAGCTTCGCTATTTATAGTAATTGCTGAGAGCGGCTGATTAATATCATGGGCAAGCGTAGTCGTCAGCTCTCCAAGCACACTTACACGGTTTGCATGAACCAGATCAGACTGGGCTTTGGTTTTAGCAAATTCATTTAACTTAAACTTTGTAATATCTTGAATTGCGCCAATGTATACAGCGCTTGTATCGCCAAGGGGTACCCTTTTTATCAGCATACAAACATATTTAATTTTATCATTTGAAAGCATTAGCCTAAATTGCACAGAAACAAGGGGCGACTCATCACTAAATTCAGTTAACGCTTCTTTTAAATTAACTATATCGGCACGATGTACTCGTCGATAAATACATGCCAAGGTTGGCTGTTTAGTTAAATCATAATCAAAAATACGGGCCGTTTCATGTGACCAAGTAACTTGTTTTGTTGGGGAATCGAAGCGAATACTGCCTGTTTTGCTCAGCTCTTGAGTTTGCGTTAAAAGCTCTTCGCTGTAGCGTAATTTTTCACTTTTTAATTTGTTTTTTCTGATCAAAAAAGTGGTGCTAATAATAGCAACTAGGTTAACAAAGCAGTGGGCAAATTCGATAGACCATATGTTGTTATAATGGCCAAGTAAGAAGGCTAAAACGGTTAGCAGCATACAGGCTGCACTTAAACCATATACTCGCTGTAACGATTCTTTATTAGAGTAAAAAATTATAACAACAATATAAAAGACAGGTATAGAGATATTAATTGAGCAAAATGTATCGACAAAAAATATTGCCAAAATAACAGCAATCAATACTAAGGCTGTAATTACAGGTTTTACAGAGTTAATCCAATAAATATTAAAAATTGTATACACGAATAGGCCGCCAAAACATAGGTTAATAAATGCATAAAAAATATCCCTATGATTCAAAAGCTAATAATCATCACTTTAGAATAAAACACAGCCAAAACGTTATGAGTTTTAGTCTAACATCCAAGAGTAAATTACATTTGTTACAAGTATATGAATAATTATTATATATTAATACAAAAATATGCATTTAAGCGCATATTTCCTCAAGGGAGCTTTTACGGTGTAAGGCTTTAAGGTATGGAAGATAAATAATATTGAAGTGATTTGTAAAATGGCCCGCCCGAGAGGATTCGAACCTCTGGCCTCACCCTCCGGAGGGGTGCGCTCTATCCAGCTGAGCTACGGGCGGCCAATAATCATAACTACTAATAAGTTAGAGGATAATTACCTTAAGTTGTAATGTGAACTTACAAAAATGCATTATAAGCTCACTATTACTGCGCTTGTTTTATATAGCTCACCACAAGGTGGACCACGTGATATCCATTTCACCACAAGAGCACATTTGTTGCTAAAACACTAACTCGCGATATCAATGCTTTAGCACTGGCAATAATAAAGAGATCTTTAAATAAATACCAGCATCATTGAGTTATATGCCTATAAATCAAACTGTTTTTGATAAAACACTTCACAACTTGCCAAAAACAAGCTATTTATTGGTATTCGATAAAAAAATAGTAACCGTTTGGCAACATGTTCTGAATGCTTACGGATTATATAGAGGATGTAATTATGAGTTTAATGTCGACTGAGCAAGTGGCTGAGTTTTTAGGTGTAAAAGCCGAGCGGGTAAAACGCCTTGCTCGTGAGAGCTTGCTTATTGCCAAGTCTGAAGATGAAAACGGTGAACCCCAATTTGATGCTGACGAAGTAGCAAAGTACAAAGAGCTTGCCGCGCGTTTTGGCGGGCTTTAACCTTTTATTTCGCTTGATAACTTATTTAGCTGCGCGCGTAATGTGCTTGCCTTATTATTTATGTCGCGCTGCTCATACCACCCTATACACAACACCAAAAACACCACTTTAAAGTAACGTAGCTTGTCATAAGCGCAATAAAACTCACTGGGTATTGCTTGCTGGGCACTGTATTGCTCAAGCAAAGTGTGCTCTGCGTGCGCATTTAGCTCTAAGCTAACCGCAAGTGCCGCTAAATCAAAATACACGTCGTTTGTTTGCGCATATTCAAAGTCAATTAAATACATGCCACTTGAATTTACTATTAGGTTATCTTTAACTAAATCGTTATGACAAAAGCCACTGTTGTAGGGCATGTTACTAATGGCGCTTAGCGTATCTTCAATTAAGCGGCTGTGCTGTTGATATATATTGCTAGTAGCGTAATACGCAAGCTCTTTTGCAATATCCATTGGCTGTGTAGCTAGAGGGTAACTATGAACGCGTGCCAACTTCTCAACTAGGTCAATACTGTAATTATTAGTAGCAATATCACCACAAATATAGCGAAATGCAGCTCGCCTGTTAGCCTTATCGAGCCAAATGGGTTTAGGGCAAACGTTATGTTGGCTAAGTGCAGTTTGGGCTTGTAGCCCTATTTTAGGCCAATGCGATTTGTAGCATTTTAATAAGTAGTTTTGCTGTGCGGTTTTTATTAGGTAATTGTCGTTACTTAAACCATTCACTAATTTAGTGGTTTGTAGCACGTGCTCAGGTTCCACAAACTCACTACATAACGCGGCAATATTTGGATTACGGTGCATGTGTTATAATTGCGCTAATGGCTTAGCTTGGCTTTGCTCGTACTCTTCGTACCAGGTTTTAAATCCCCACGCGGCCATAATAGTGTAAAAAATAAATAGCGCGAGCGTTGGGTAATAGCCTTTTTCGTAATACAAATACATAGAGGCCGCATCAATAACAATCCAATACAGCCAGTTTTCGAGTACTTTTTTAGCAACTAAATACGTGGTTACCACCGCAAAACAGGTTGTAAAGCTATCTAGGTAGGCAAAATCGGCGTGGGTGTAGTTTTGCATTACATAGCCAATAATAATGGCCGCTAAGCTCGTAGCGCCTATAAGAATGGCGTGGCGTTGTGTAGACCATGAGGTAATACTAATATTATCTGCTTTGCCTTTGCGCCATACCATCCAGCCAAATACAGCCATGTACATGTAATAAAAATTAAGTAGCGACTCCATAAGCAGCGCGCCATTCCAGTACATTATGGTGTAAATAAGCGTGCTTAAAAAAGCGGCAGGCCAGCACCATAGGCTTTCTTTTATTGCCAGTAATAAATAAGCAATAGACAACCCTACCGCAATATATTCCCAATGCGACATTGCTGTAAAACCACTTAAGGTTTGTGTTAAAAAATCCATGTGTGCGGTTACCGTTTTTAATACACGTTAAATAAAGGCGATTACTCTGGAGATAAATCGCCAGATAAAAACTTACAAACAAAAATAGCCTTACCAAACTCTTCGTACGAGCGTTTAATTTCGGTGTTTAGCACTTGCATTACTAAATCGTAATCGCCAAAAATTTGCGTAGAAAGCGTATTGGTGATCACTTTTAAGTTGTCGTATTCGTTCAAACGGTCAATAAAGCCCTTAATAAACGGGATGTAATCTTGATGAAGTGGGTATTTACTGATCTCTACTGATAATTTCATTTTAAACTCTACTTTTAATTATTTGATTTCAACAAATCGTTCAATGCCAGTTCAATACAGTGTAAAATTACACTCACACTCAATTAGCTGAGCTTATTATGGCACGCAGAATAACCTATACATTTAAAAACCAACCGCGCGAAATTAACTTCGCAAAAGACAAATACCACGACATGTATCAAGCTATTGCCGCTGCCGAAGGTATTGATTTAACCAACTACTTAAACATGGTACGCCAAATAGAAATGACCTCAAAAGGCTCTTCGGCTGTACGTAACTTTCGTGACCAAGAATTTGCCCGCATGGGCTTTAGTGATATTTACTTTATTAAAGAATAAATATCACTTATTAACTATCGCTGGTACTCGTAACTTACGCGCGGTGTAATATTACACAGTAATTCGTAAGGGATAGTATCGGCGCAGTGGGCTATTTCTTCAACCGGAAGCTCCGGCCCCCACATTGTAACGCTGTCGCCTACTTTAACATTGTGCTCGTTTTCGCCTATGTCAATGCTTATCATATCCATAGACACACTGCCTACAATACCGTAACGCTGCCCTGCAATCATAACCGGTGTGCCTTCTTTGGCATGACGCGGATAGCCATCGCCATAACCCATCGCCACTACGGCTAATTGGGTTGGTTTGTCACTTTGCCAACGGCCTCCGTACCCTACTCGCTCATGGGCGGCAACATCACGCACTGCAATCACCTTTGTGGTTAAACGCATGACCGGCTTTAAATTGTGCTCTTGCCCTGTGCAGTTTGCCATTGGCGACACCCCATAAAGCATAAGTCCTGGGCGTATCCAATCACCGTGTCCTGCAGGCCACGCTATAATACCGGCCGAGTTTGATAAACAATGTGCTTGGTCTATGCCCTTTACAAGCGTATCAAATAAGCTAATTTGCTGTGCCGTTTTAGTATTGTGCGTATCATCGGCACACGAAAAATGGGTCATCAAATTAATGGTGCTTTTAGCATTGGGTGTGCGCTGCAAGCGGCTATAAAATGCGTCAAACTGCTCAGGTGCTATGCCTAATCGGTGCATGCCGGTGTTTATTTTTAGCCAGCAAGTAATTGGCGCATCTAAGGTGGCATTTTCTATTGCTGCAAGCTGGTTTTCGTCGTGCACAATAGTTTGAAAATTATTAGCCAATAAAATAGGTAAGTCGGCTTTATTAAAAAAACCTTCAAGCAGTACTATTGGCTTTGTTAAACCACCGGCGCGCAGTGCGAGGGCTTCATCAATTCGGGCAACAGCAAAAGCATCAGCACTATTTAAGTGCTGGGCAATTTTTACTAAACCATGCCCATACGCATTGGCTTTTAATACCGCCATTATTTTGCTATTTGGCGCAAAACGTTTTACCTGCGATAAGTTATGCGCAAGGGCGGTTAGGTTAATTTCGGCAGTGGCTAGGCGCATTAGTATTCATCATCAACTGCTGGCCCCGCGTAATTATCAAAGCGAGAAAATTGCCCTTGGAAGGTTAAGCGCACTTTACCAATTGGGCCGTTACGCTGTTTACCTATGATAATTTCGGCGATGCCTTTTTCTGTACTGTCTTCGTTGTATACCTCATCACGGTATATAAACATGATTAAATCGGCATCTTGCTCTATCGAACCCGACTCACGTAAATCTGAGTTAATTGGGCGTTTATCGGCACGTTGCTCTAGCGTACGGTTTAGCTGCGAAAGCGCAATAACCGGGCACTGTAACTCTTTAGCGAGCGCTTTTAATGAACGCGATATTTCGGCAATCTCTAAAGTACGATTATCTGATAAACTAGGTACGCGCATTAACTGAAGGTAATCGACCATGATCATACTAATACCACCGTGGTCGCGCGCTATACGTCTTGCACGTGAACGCACATCGGTAGGTGTAAGCCCCGATGCATCATCAACATACATTTTGCCTTTTTCCATCAACAGCCCCATAGTTGATGAAAGGCGCGCCCAATCGTCATCATCTAGCTGGCCAGTACGTACCTTAGTTTGGTTAATACGACCAAGTGATGCCAACATCCTCATCATAATTTGTTCAGAGGGCATCTCTAATGAGTAAATAAGCACAGGCTTGTCTTGCGTCATTGCGGCGTGCTCAGCAAGGTTCATCGCAAAGGTGGTTTTACCCATTGAAGGACGTGCTGCAACAATAATTAAATCAGAAGGCTGCATACCTGCTGTCATTTTATCTAAATCAGCATACCCAGTGCTTACACCGGTTACACCGTCTTGCGGCGACTGGTATAGCTCTTCGATTTTATCGACGGTTTTTTCAAGAATGTTATGAATGCTTTGCGGGCCTTCGGTACTTTTTGTACGTTGCTCAGCAATTTTAAATACTTTACTCTCGGCAAAGTCTAATAAGTCGTGGCTGGTGCGCCCTTCTGGGTTAAAACCAGCTTCGGCTATTTCATTAGCTACGCCAATCATTTCGCGTACTACCGCGCGCTCACGCACAATATTGGCGTATGCATCGATATTCGCAGCACTTGGGGTGTTTTTAGCTATTTCGGCCAAATACGCAAAACCACCGATGCCTGCTAGTTGGTTATTTTTTTCAAGACTTTCTGAAATTGTGATTAAATCTATCGGATCGCCCACTTCAGCAAGCGCGGTCATGGCTTCAAAAATAAGCTTATGGGTGCGGGTATAAAAGTCCTGCGCAACAACCAGCTCTGCTACGCGGTCAAAAGCTTGGTTATCAAGCATTAAGCCACCTAAAACAGATTGTTCAGCTTCTATTGAATGGGGAGGAACTTTAAGGGTATCGACTTGCTTATCTGGTTTGGCCATAACTTCACAGTACTAAAATTGAATGGCTCTATTCTATCGACTTGGCGGGGCTGTGCAAATAGCAAAGCAGGAAATCTTTTCCTGCTTTTTGTAATCATTAACGCTAATTAGCTTATTTAGTTCGCAGCTCAATTCGCCCGCTTATAGTATCCATTTCAACACTTGCGCTGCCACCATTGGCACTAAACTCTAAATCACTAGAAGGGCCGTATTTAGCTTTAGTAACTTTATCGCTGGTAACTTTATTAATAATTTTACCGTTGGCGTGCGCTTTAATCTCAAACTGAGCCGACACGCTTTGCGGGAAGTAAAAATCAGCATCACCACTTACCGACTCATAGCGAACATCAGCCCCTTTTAGCAACTCACTGATGTGTATTTCAGCTTCGCCGTTTACAGTATTAATACGTAAGCTTTTTATGCTCGATAATGTAAAATCGATATCGCCATTTACGTTTTCTAATCGTACGTCGTTTGCGGTTGTGCTTGATTTAATATCGCCATTTACGGCACTAAAGCGCAGCTCTCCGCTTGATTGCTTATCGTTTATTTCACCGTTTACGGTTTCAAATTGAATATTGCCGCTTAAGTTCTGTGCGTTTACATCGCCATTAACGGTGCTTAATTTAACAGTGCCGCTAATGTCATCTACCGTAATTTCACCATTAACAACATCAACCTCAGCGCCTTTTTTAAGTGTTTTTGCAGTCACTGACACATTTACGCCAGCAAATTCTAAGCGACTGCTTTTTGGCATAAATACCGTTAAGTTAGAGCCATCTCCATTGTTACCCCATCCCAAATTGCGTGGCATTTTTACTATAAATTCGGTTTTATCGCCTGTCGTTTTAAGCTCAAACCCTTCGGCCTTGTCATCAAGCTCGCCGGAGACTTTAAATTCGTTTTTATCCCAGCCGGTTATGTTTACATCGCCGCGTTGGTTTTCAATAAAAATAGTGCCGCCGCTTGGCACCTCTATTTGCTTATCTATTTTTTCGCCCGCTAAAACGCTCAGTGGTAATAGGCTTAGCCCAAGTAAAATTGCTTTCATGTTATTCCCCTATATTTGCTGCCAACGCGGTGCATGCACCTTGTTAATTAAGTCGAGTTGTTGCTGGTAAACTTGCGCCAACATGGTCAGTAATGCCTGATTTTGTGGCTCGTTTTCAAGTGCCTGTTTAATTGCTTGCTCAGCTTCTTCAAGCTCTTGTAACTGTGCTTGCCAGTTATTGGTAAGTGCATCTTGGTTTTTGTACTGCACTAATAAACTTTGCTTTTGCGCTTTAAAATAATCGCTCATAGCAGCCACTTGGCTTGGCTCGTTATTGCTCATAAATATATTTATTGCTAATAACGCCGCTGCACTGCACGCAGCAATAGCGCTCAATTTAGGCCATAATGGCGCTTTAACAGCAGGTGGCTTAGCTGTAACTATGGCGTGCTCAATGCCCTGCCAAAGTGCTTTATTGGGCGCTATGTCTTTATTTAAATTGTTTAAAGACTCGTTTAAGTAGTCATCAAAATTTTGTTTACTCATACTCGTACCACTCTTGTAATAACTGCCTTGCACGATGATATTGCGACTTACTCGACCCCACTGCCATTCCCAATTGCTGGGCTATTTCTTCGTGGCGGTAGCCTTCAATAGCATATAAAACAAACACCATGCGGGCGCGCTCTGGTAGGCGAACAATTAATTTATCTAACCCGTTTAATCCCTTACAGCTTTGCGAGCTTTGCTCATCCATACCGCTTTGCTCTATGCTCACAACTTTGTTTAACCAGCTTTTATGCTTGCGTACATAACTAATCGCAATGTTGCTTGCTACGCTATAAAGCCAAGTAGAAAATTGTGAGCGCCCGTCAAACTGCGCTATTTTATGCCACACCTGCACAAATACCTCTTGGGCGGCATCTTCAGCGTGCGCTTCATCGGCCAATAAGCGCAAACATAAACCGTAAACACGCTTTATATGCAGCTCATATAATGCCTTATAAGCATTTTGATCCCCCGCTTTAACACGCTCAATGAGTGCAAGGTCGCATAGGGGCGTGTGCTCGGGTTTTGTGTGTAACATCCGTGATGTCGCCTTTTAATTATTTTTATTTAAAAACGTGTATTAATGAGTGTATTGATTACTAAGACGCAAAGACAGACAAGAAAGGTTTAAACTAATAATAAAAATAGTTAAATAATTTTATATAGAGCTATTAGATGGGTATTAAAGAGGAATTTTAGATACAAAAAAGCCGCGCTAAAAGCACGGCTTTTTGGGCTTAATTAAAAATTAAGCTTCAGCAATAACGATTACTTTAATAGTAGCTGTTACGTCTGAGTGTACTGCGATTGCAACGTCGAATTCGCCAGTTTCACGGATAGTACCGTGAGGTAAACGAACTTCTGATTTAGCAACTTCAACACCAACAGCTGAGATAGCGTCAGCGATGTCACGAGTACCGATTGAACCGAATAGCTTACCTTCGTCACCAGCTTTAGATACTAAAGTAACTTCTGCTAATGCTTCTAGTTTGTCAGCGCGTGCTTGTGCTGCAGTTAACTGTTCAGCGATTTTCGCTTCTAAGTCTGCGCGACGAGCATCAAACGTTTCAATGTTTGCTTTAGTTGCAGGAACTGCCTTACCTTGCGGGAAAAGGAAGTTACGTGCGAAGCCAGATTTAACAACAACCTGGTCACCTAGGCCACCTAGGTTAGCGATCTTATCTAGTAGAATAACTTGCATGTTTCTACACCTTTTAAAAACTGTTAATCCGCTGCTTACTTATGTAAGTCAGTGTATGGAAGAAGGGCTAAGTAGCGAGCACGCTTAATAGCAGTTGCTAGCTGGCGCTGGTATTTAGCGCTAGTACCTGTAATACGGCTAGGTACGATTTTGCCACTTTCTGTAACATAGTTTCTAAGAGTAGCTAGATCTTTGTAATCGATTTGTTGTACGCCTTCCGCTTTAAAGCGGCAGAACTTACGACGTCTGAAATAACGTGCCATGAGATTAATTCCTCAAATAATTCTTTCTATATGCTGAGCATGCAAAACCAATTGGCTAAGGCCGTTACGACCTTCGTGGCGATTTAAAAAACCACTCACTTGCAATGCCTGCCCAACGTGCAAATGTTGAGTCTGTTGTTGCATTTGCTTACCACTGGCAACAACCTGAAGCCTAACGTAACTATTACGGTTAAGATCTGCTTCGGTTTGCATCGATTTATGTTCTACAACAAAAATACAATGCGGTATGCCTGCAGGGCTTTGGCTAAACTTGGGTGTTTTACAAACAACCCCCGATATAACCAGCTGATTCATATATGGGCTAACCATTACATTAACTGCTGACTACGTGCCATGCTAGGACTCAAAACAATTAAGCAGCTGGTGCTTCTTTCTTCTCTTCTCTTGCAAGAGGAGACGCTTCAGTTACTGCATTTTTAGTACGCATAACTAAGTTACGAAGCACTGCATCGTTGTAGCGGAAAGTAGTTTCTAGCTCGCTGATTACTTCAGTAGGTGCTTCAACGTTCATAAGAACATAATGAGCTTTGTGAAGCTTGTTGATTGGGTAAGCCAGTTGACGACGGCCCCAGTCTTCAAGACGGTGGATAGTACCACCAGCTTCAGTGATAGAACCAGTATAACGTTCGATCATACCAGATACTTGCTCACTCTGATCAGGGTGAACCATGAATACGATTTCGTAATGACGCATGGATATTCCTTACGGTTAATAGAGCCTTCTACCGTTTCGGCCGGTCGGTTTAAGGCAAGGAATTAATAGTGTAAAAGCCGAAATGAGCGCGCATTTTACGCTTAGATGGATAATTAAGCAAGCAGGTTTTTTAAGCTTTGATAGATAAGTGTTAAAGCTATCAGCTATCAGCTATCAGCTATCAGCTATCAGCTATCAGCTATCAGCTATCAGGGTCATATTAATATGCATTCGCTTTACATCAACAAGCAGAATTACGATAAGTGCGTTGGGTTTGTGTGTAAACGCAAAGCTTGCTTACGTAAAAAGCGCAGCTTTTAATTACTTACCCCTTCCATTTGCGCCTAAAATATAAACATTTACTCAAACCTAAAGCCGTGCAATTATTAAGCAACACATTATTTAATAAGGATATTTATGAAGCTCTTACTATCACTTGTATTTGCATTTGCTTTTAGTACCTCTTTTTTAAGCCACGCAGACACTGCTACAACCGACATAACCGTTGGTAAAAAAGTCATTTTACAATCAAAAATACTTAACGAAGACAGGCCTATCAGAATTTTCATACCTGACACTGTAAAAGACGATCAGCCGCTTTATATTATTTATTTACTAGATGGTGTTGAGCACTTTCATACGGCGTCAGGTGTTATAAAATCCTTAGTTGATTACGAACAAATACCTAATGCCATGCTAGTTGGTATTGATACAACAAACCGCGTGCGTGATTACTTACCTAAAGTAGATGGTGAGCCGAAAACTGAGTTTCAAACCTTTGTAAAAAATAAATGGCCTGATGCTGGGAAAACCGACAGCTTTTTAAAATTTGTGTCTGACGAGCTCATGCCCTACATAAATAGCAATTATCCAACTAACGGCTACAACACCTTAATTGGTCACTCTAACGCTGGTACATTAGCGCTTTACACTTTAGTTAATCAGCCGGAATTATTTAATAACTACATAGCTATAAGCCCAAATAGTTGGTGGAGTGACGAAGAGTTAAAAAATAATATTATTAAATACACTAAAAACCCTAAAGGCACTCAAGAGTTATTTATTAGTGTAGCGAGTGAAGGCGCACGTTTTTATACAGGCGCATTAAATACGTTAGTAAATTTAGAACAACAAATGCCCACACAGCTAAAATGGGAATATAAGTATTACCCTACTTTTACTCATATGGGCACTATACTGCCAGCCCTTAGCGATAGCCTAATTCACTTATTTAGTGACCTAATTTTTAAAGTGACTGACGAGCACGGAAAATTTGCCGATGTATCACTTATCACAGGTTACTACCAAGCACTGAGCGATAAGTACGGGTTTGAGCTTAAAATTCCACAAGATGTGTACGTAGAGTTTGCCCATAGCCAGCAAAAGTTTGGTAACACTAAAAAAGCGATAACTACACTTAAACACTTTACTCGCGATTATCCTGATGCTGCTTACTCCCACATGCGATTGTCGCAAGGCTACACGGCTGACGAACAGTTTAAAGAGGCTGTTACTAGCATGAAGCATGCACTAAAACTTGCTAAACAAAACTCGCGCGACCCACTGTTAATTGATGCACTACAAGATATGGTAAATGAAGCCCAAGCCAATTTGTAACTAATTTAACGCAAAGCGCTTTTTAACTAACGATAGTAATTACGCGCTACGCTCGTCGCGTCAGCAAGCTAAACGCCTACAGGTAAAATTAAGCTCAGTGTTAAACTTTGCATGTAGACGCAAAGCTTGCTCGCGTGAAAAGCGCAGCTTTTAATCTGTTTAAAGCCACTTAAAAACAAAAAACCGATGTTTAAACTAAACATCGGTTTTTCTTTACTGAAAGCTGATAGCTAAAAACTAACTACTTTACTTAATCTGTTGGGTTTCGCTTCGCTCAACCCAACCTACTTATTTGCCTATCGCTTCTTTGGCGAACAGGTGTTTTATTGGGCCTAGGTTATCAACGAGTGACAGCCCGACTCCACGTATCAGCTTTTTAACCGGGTTGGCACCTTCAAATAACTCTTTAAGCCCTTGCATCATGGCTATATGCTTTTGCGCATCGAGCTTGCGGGTGCGCTCGTAATCGCGAAGTGTACGGGTACTCGCAAACTCTTTACTATCACTTGTCAGTAGTTCAATTAAATACGCGGCGTCTTTTAGGCCTAGGTTCATACCAAGCCCTGCAAGTGGGTGAATGGTGTGCGCTGCATCACCCATTAATACCACTTTGCCACTTACCCATTGCTGGGCGTAGCGCATTTTAAGTGGAAATGCTGCGCGTTTACTTTGCACTTCACACAGCCCGCATTGGCCATCTATGGCTGCCATTACAGCTTTATTAAAAGTAGCGTCGTCCATTGCTAGCAATTCATCGCAATGATTAGGGCTGGTAGACCACACAATAGAATGGGTGTTGTCATCGCTAAGGGGTAAAAAAGCCAGTGGTCCAGTTGGTAAAAACACTTGGCGTGCGGTGTTTGCGTGTGGCTCTTTGGTTTTAACCGTAGCAACCAGTGCATGATGGTCGTAATCTTTAAAGCTTAGCGCCATATTAAATTGTTTACGAATAGCCGAATTTGCGCCATCGGCCGCCACCAGCAGCTTAGCAATAATAGGCTCACCGCTTTTAAGGGTTATAAATACATCAGACTCACTTTGGTGTATTTGTTGATACTCAGTATCAAACATCAACGTGGCACTTGGTTGTTGCTCTAGCTCTTTTATAAGTGCAAAACGAATAATATCGTTTTCAACTATATGGCCTAAGTGTTCAAGCTCAAGTTGCTCATTATTAAAGGTTATTTTACCAAAGCTGTCGGCATCGCGTACGTCCATATGCGTATATGCACACGCTCGCTCTGCCATTATGTGTGGCCATACGTTTAATTGCTCAAACAGGTTTTGGCTTGCAATACTCAGCGCACTTACCCGCAAGGCGTATTCATCACTTGGCGGTAATTGCTTTGGCGCGGCGTCTAGCACCACAACACTTACATTGGCTTTAGCGAGTCCTAACGCGAGGGTTAAGCCTACGCAGCCACCACCCACTATACAAACCTGTGCTTGCTTCATAAACGTGTACCTTGTTTAACTTGCCCCATTAGCTGCTTGGCCAAGGGTGCTTTTAATGCGGGAAATAAATCCATTGAGAAAAGCCCAATGCTGCGCCCAAGCGCTAATACCCGTGACGAGTTTGAAAAAAGCCTAACCAATGCATCGGTTAAACTCATTACGGTATTTATATCGCTGCTACGCTTTAGTGAATACTCACGGGTAAACGCATAACTGCCTAACTCGTATTTACTTGTTGCAATTAAATTACTAAGTACTTGTACATCACGCAGGCCTAAATTAAAGCCCTGCCCTGCAATGGGGTGAATAGCATGAGCAGCGTTACCAATGACTACCGTACGATGCGCTGTTAATGATTCAGCTTGGCCATATACTAGCGGGTAGCTTGTGCGTGTGCCCACTTTTGTAAATTGCCCTGCCCGATAACCAAATGCACTTTGCAGCGCGTTTAAAAAATCATTTTCGTTTAAGGCTGTATGCTGCTCAACGTGCTGTTGCTTCATGCACCACACTAACGAATAACGGCTATTGCTCATTGGTAAAAGTGCCATCGGGCCGTGCTCGGTAAAGCGCTCATACGCATGGTTGTTATGCCCGCCTGCTACTTCAACATTGGCTATAATAGCGCCTTGCTCATAGGGCTGAGTATTAAAGCCTAAACCCAGTAAGTTACGGGTTGGAGATTGCGCACCATCGGCAATAACCAGTAGCTTAGTATTAAGTTGCTCGCCGCTTTGTAAAGTAACCTCATTACTGTTTAGGCTTTGCTTGATAGCGCTTACGCTATCGGGGCAATAAAGTGCAATACTCGCTTGCGTTAAACGCTGATACAGTGCGCGGCCAAACGGGTTTACCTCAACCACGTAGCCTAATGACGGTTTAGCAAACTCGTCGCAACTAATATGTGCTTTACCAAAGTGACCACGATCCGACACGCTTACTTTTTTTATTGCTGCTGTGTATGGCGCACGTGGCTCAAATAAATTTAACTGCTGTAAATACTCAACCGACTGCTGTGCAAGGGCAATACTTCTGTCGTCAAAACTTGGGTGGTAATCGCCCGTTACTTGGTTTGCTTCTACTACCGCAATAGCGAGTGAAGGGTTTGTTTTAGCAATGCTTAGCGCACAACTTGCCCCTGCAAGCCCGCCCCCAATAACAACGACATCAAACTGCTTAGCCACTTTATTTCTCCAAGCTTATGCGCTTTTTGCACTTTGCATAAGTGCTTCTATATCGTTTATGGTTTTAGGCACACTCAAGGTGAGGTTTTCATGCCCTGACTCAGTAATAAGTAAATTATCTTCGATACGAATACCAATGCCTTTATATTGCGGCGGTGCGTTTGAATCTTCACTAATGTAAAGCCCAGGCTCTATGGTTAACACCATGCCTGGCTCAAATGCGCGTTCAACGTTGTTTTGTTTGTAATCGCCTACATCGTGAACATCAAGGCCTAACCAGTGGCCAAGGCCGTGCATGTAATATTCTTTACAGGCACCTTTTGCCATTAACTCATCAAAGTCGCCGGTTAAAATACCTAAATCAAGTAAACCTTGAGTCATTACTTCCATTGCACGTTTATTGGCATGCGACATAAACCCGCCGGGTTTAACTTCTTCAAAGGCCACTTCTTGCGCTTTAAGTACAATGTTATAAAGCGCAGCTTGAGGTTCGCTAAACTTGCCATTAACCGGAAAAGTACGCGTAATATCGGCAGCGTAACCTTGTAACTCACACCCTGAGTCAATTAATACTAGGTCGCCATCTTTTAGCACATCGCTATTTTGCGTGTAGTGCAAAATATTAGCGTTATCGCCACTGCCAACAATGGTGCCGTACGCAGGATGCGGGGCTCCGTTCATTGCATAATGATGATGCAGCTCTGCCTCTAGCTGAAACTCAGTAGCACCAGGGTGCGAATAACGCATTGCACGCATATGCCCACGGGCACTTATTTCGCAGCCTTCACGCATAATGTTTATTTCGCTTGGCGATTTAAACAAGCGCATTTCGTGAATAAGACCACGCACATCTTTTATCGTACTCGGGGCCTGATAGCCTTTTTTAGGCGCGCTGCGAAGTGTGTTTAACAAGGTAAATACTTTGGTATCAAAACTTGGGTAAGCGCCTTGTGCATAAAATAAAATCTGCTGACCGTTAACCAAATCTAATAATTGTTCAGTTAGCTCACTTAATGCGTAAGTTTCGTCGAATAAGTACTCATTTTTAGCTTTTTCGAAGCCAATTCTGCGGCCGTGCCAAATTTCGGCCAGTTTATCTTTATCAAGACAAAATAACGTACTTGGCGTATCGCTGTTATTACACAGCACTAAAACGGCATCGGGTTCGTTAAAGCCGGTTAAGTAAAAAAAGTCGCTGTCTTGTCTAAATGCATATTCCGTATCGCGGCTACGAGTTACTTCACTGGCCGCAGGAATAATGGCCACACTATTTGCATCCATTTTCGCAAGTAAACGCTCACGGCGTGCTTTAAATTCTGACTTTTGTATTTCAACCATGCTTTAACAACCCGTTTTATTTAGATTAATGTAGTGTTTTTTTAGGTGCTTTTTCTTTGCCAAGCTCGGCAAAACAAAGCAATGCCGATACACGTACATATTCAATCACTTCATGCAGGGCTTGGCTGTCTTCTTCGGTTTCGTCAAACATGGTATCTAGGCGTGTAATTTCGCTAAAATCGCTAATAACTTCTTTTACATCTGCCGATAACTTACCGTAATCTTTTTGCTTTAAACCAAATCCAAGCATAAACCCTGCAACCCATGATACGAGGCCATTGGCTTGATCGATGAGTGTTTCATCATCGCTTGGTAAAAATAAATCGAACGCAAAAGCTTCATCGTTAAAACTTGCTACCACTTGCTTATAAATGGTGCCAAAAAACTGCTTTAGGTCGTTGCTAAACGCTTGGCCATCATTAAATACATCGCTTAATAGGCCTAAGTATTCTTTGTCATCAATACTTAAACCACACGCTAGTAATCCACTAATTACGCCGTGCGCTTCTGCCGGTGAGACAAAAATTTCGTTTTTTTCTAAAAGCAGCTGGGCTTTTTGGTAATCTGGTAAGTCGCTCATGTTTATATCTTCGCTTTGCTAGTTAAGGCAATGCTACCACTCGATAAAAAGCAACTCCAATTAATTGTATGATCCTGCTCAAAAAGTAGCATGATAAGTAAATAGCGAGTTACCAGCGGGCAAAAACTGCTCGAACGGTTCAATTTTTTACGTTTGGGGTTTAAGGAATGGATTATGTCTTATATACTGAACTTGTTCCCTGGGGTGCCGGAGTTTGGTTAAGTCCCTGAGCCGATAAATTTTATACCAGGATTTCTGTTCGTCTACTATTGTGCAAGCTCGGCATGTACCGAGAAGCCTACGGTAGACCGCAGCTTTCCGCCCTGAAACCTTCTGGTTTCAGGACTGACGCCGGACACCGCACGCTTGGGGAACACTTATCTTATTTTTCTGTTTTTGCATGTTTTGCTACTCCCCTGTTTTTAATACCCTTTATTACCTTTATAAATTTTTAGCAAAAAAAGCTGCAATTGATATTAATCAACCACAGCTTAGTCCTAGAACACATTTCGTTATTTATCTAAACCAGCTTTGAAAACGCTCCATCAGCATATAGTTTACTGGCACTAATATAAGCGTAATAAACGTAGCAAACACAATACCAAAGCCAAGGCTTACTGCCATTGGAATTAAAAACTGTGCTTGTGTCGCCTTTTCAAATAGTAGCGGCATTAAACCAATAAAGGTGGTTAAACTTGTTAGCATTACTGGGCGAAAACGTGCAGCCCCTGCAAGTTTAACCGCATCAATAATTTTGCCGCCTTCACTGCGTTTTTTATTAATAAAGTCGACCAACACAAGTGAGTCGTTAACCACCACACCAATAAGTGCCAACATACCAAGTAAGCTCATAATGGTTAACTCCATCCCCATAACCCAGTGCCCTATTACAGCGCCTATCATGCCAAACGGTATTACGCTCATTACAATAATTGGCTGCATGTACGATTTAAGCGGTATCGCTAATAGTGAGTAAATAATAAAAAATACAAATAACAATGCCCAAGCAAGCGAGCCAAACGACTCTCTTTGCTCTTTAGCTTCACCTTCTAGCTTGTAATCAACACCTGGGTATTGCTGCATTAATTCATCTAAATACTCAGTTAGGTCGGCTTGTAGCGCGGTCATGTTGGTATTGCTTTTTTCTATGTCGGCAGTCACGTTAAGTGTGCGGTAGCGGTCTATTCGGTTAATCGTAGATGGGCTTTGCCCTGCAATTAATGTAGCTACATGCGAAAGTGGCACCGAGCCGCCCGTAGGCGTAGTAATAAGTATATTTTGTAAGTCGGCTACAGAGCGACGCTCTTCAATAGGTAGGCGTACCATAACGCGTACATCGTCACGCCCGCGTTGAATACGCTGCACCTGCGAGCCAAAAAACGAGTTACGAACTTGGTTTGCTACATCAACTCGGTTTAAGCCTAAAGCAAAACCTTGCTCGGTAAGCTCTATTTGCAACTCTTCTTTACCATCAGACATGCTATCGGCAATATCAAATACGGTTGGGTAAGTACTTAAGCGCGCTTTAACGCTTTCGGCAATTTTTTGTAACGTATCGAGCGATGTACCACTTAACTGCACATCTATAGGGTCTGAGCTGCGTCCTATTTCGGCCCTAAAGGTTACGCTTTCGGCGCCAGGAATAATCCCTATTAAATCGCGCCACTCACTTACCAGCTCGCGTGAGCCAATGTCTGAGTCGCGGCTCTCTGCAGGGGTTATTTCAAAGCGCACACTGCCTGAGTTAGACACGCCACCACGCCCACCTGTTGAGGCTAAAATATTTAATATAACGCTTTCGCCGGTATCTTCATCGCGGTATTTGTCTTGCAATAACTGCGCTTTTTGCGACATATCCATTACATACTTATTGGTAACTTCAAACGGCGTGCCTGTTGGCAAGGTTAATGTTACTCGTACGGTTTCGCTTGGGATACGCGGAAAAAATACAAACTTAGTCCAACCACTAGTTATTAAAGTTAAAATTATAAAAAACACGCCAACAAACAAACTCACCGTCGCTAATTTATAGCGCAATGCTTTAGCTAAAATAGGCTGATAGTATTTTAAAATAGCGCTTTCAAATCCGTCTGCAAAACGCTGCTGAAGTACTTCAAGCTTTGATGATTTTGTTTTTTGATTACGTAGTTTTATGTACTTTAAATGAGCTGGCAGCACAAACTTAGACTCAATTAACGAGAACAGTAATACCGGAATAACCACCACCGGAATTTGTGCAAACAAGGCGCCCCGTGCGCCTTCAATAAACGCTAAAGGTAAAAAGGCCGCCACGGTTGTTAGTACCCCAAAGGTAACTGGTGTTGCTACTTCTTGCGTGCCTAAAATGGCAGCTTGTTCGCCAGACTCTGCGGTTTTTAAATGAGTATAAACGTTCTCCCCCGTTACTATGGCGTCATCCACCACAATACCCAGTACTAAAATAAAGCCAAATAAGCTCATAATATTAAGGGTTACACCAAAAATTGGCATCGCAATAAATGCGCCCATAAACGAAACCGGAATACCAATAAACACCCAAAATGCAATGGCTGGGCGTAAAAATAGGGTTAGCAAAGCCAGTACTAAAATGCCCCCTTGTAGGGCACTGCTGGTTAGCGTAGCAATACGGCTTTTTACAACTTGAGAGTCGTCATCCCAGTAACTTAATTCAAAACCTTGTGGTAACGAGCTTTGCTTAGACTCTATGTAGTTTTTTACATCATCTGCGACATCTATCGCACTTTGCGGCCCTATGCGGTATACATCTATAAAGGCGGCTTGTTTACCATTAAAGCGTGTGCGTACTGGGGTTTCTTCAAAGTCATCATTAATGTTTGCTATATCACCTAAGCGTATTACTGTACCGTCGCTTTGATTTTTAACTACAATGTTTGCAAATTCATCTTTTCGGTAAGCTTGCCCTTTTGAGCTTATAAGTACATCGCCCCCTTCTGTTTTTAAATTACCAGCCGAAATATCAGAGCTCGACTTAGCCACAGCGGTAGATATTTGCGCAAGGGTTAAATTGTATTGGCGAAGTGTATCTTGGCTTACTTCTATGGCGAGCTCGTAATCGCGTACACCACTTAGCTCAACCTGCGTTACATTCGGAAGGCGTAAAATATCGTCGCGTACTTGCTCGGCGTATTCTAAGGTTTCTTTTTCACCGTAATCGCTCGCTACGGTAACAGCTATTACTTCGCGTTTTCGTTCGGCAAGCGCCACAATAGGCTTTTCAGCATCGGCCGGAAAAGTGTTTATAGCATCTACACGGCTTTTTATATCGGCTAATAACTCGCGCGGGTCGTAGCCACTTTCTACTTCTATGGTCACCGACGCCGAGCCCTCAGATGAGCGGCTAGATATTTGCTCTATACCTTCTAAATCTTGAACGGCTTCTTCTATTCGAATGGTAACCCCTTGCTCTACATCCTCTGGGGTTGAGCCGCGCAAAGTAACGCTTACACTTATGCGATCTGTTTCAAACGATGGAAACACCTCAAGCGGTATTTGACTCGATAAACTAAATAAACCCGATAGCAGTAACGTAATAAGCAATAAATTGGCTGCTACATGGTTTTTTGTAAACCAAGCAATCATGGTTTATCTCCTGGTGCAGCGCGGCGTTTTTGTATTAGCTCTTCAACACTAATTCCCATTTCTTGCGCTTTTTTTTCTAGCTGCTCACGCGATGGACGCTTACCTTTGCCTGCGCCATTTGGGCCTTTTGCTCGCATATTTTGCGTATCGGTTTCGCCTAAAATGCTTACTGCTGTGCCTGAACTTACTTGCCCAAGCGGTGTAATTACTAACTTATCGCCTGCATTAAGGCCTGTTTTTACCATAGCTTGTGTAGCATTTTGCCATGCAAGCGTAATGTTTTTACGCTTTAGCAGCCCCTCTTCAACCACATACACGTAGCTGCCTTGGTAAATAGTACTATTAGGGATTATTAACGCATCAGGCACTGTTTTACCGCTAATTTGCGCAGTGATGTATTGCCCAATTTTAATTGGGTATTGGTTATTAGCCGTGGCTTTGTAAGGGTCATTTATTTGCGCAACAATATACAATTGCTGTGCACCTTCATCGATAGCGCCTTCAGTACGTATTATTTGCCCTTGCCATGTTTGCTCGCCCACTAAGTCAGATTTAAACTTAACGAGTGAGCCGGCTTGGTTTTTACTGCCATCTCTGTATTGCTCTGGCAAACTAATATACGAGAGGTCTTTATTTTTAATTGGTAAGCGCACTTCAACGCTGTCTATGGCATAAATAGTTGCAAGTTCTGTGTTTTCACTTACCACTTGGCCAAGGTCTACATTACGACTAAGCACACGCCCAGCGTAAGGCGCAGTAATTTGGGTGCGCTCTAAATCAAGCTGTGCTTTTTCAAGTGCGGCTTGTGCTGAAAGTACTTGTGCTTGTGCAGCCGCTAGTTGGGGCTCGCGAAGTACTAAGCTGCTCGCTTGAGATGAGCCGCCTAAACGCTTCCAATCAGTAATTGCTTGTTGGCCGCGGGCTTTTTCTTCTAACAAACTTTGCTCTGCAGTAAGTAATACTGCTTGCGCCGATTTAACCTCAGCCTGATGATCTCTATCGTCAAGCTGTAGCAGTACATCGCCTTTTTCAAAAAAACCGCCCTCTCTAAAATCATCACTTACTTTATTAATTTGCCCAGATGCTTGAGCAACTAACAAACTTTGAGTACGCGGCTTTACCGTGCCATAGCTATCAATAAAAATTAAGTAATCTTGTGGCTCAATCTTTTTTACCGATACGCTCACCGTGGCTTTAGGAGGTGAGCCAAAACGTTTTGCTTCAGGTGGATTACCCTTAATAAACATAACAATTAAAATGGTGGCCACCACCACTACGGCTGGGATTAAAAGTTTTGCTGATTTAGTTTTCATCGTTATTGCTCTTAGGTTCGCTTGTTGGGGCGTTAAAATCGCCGCCAAGGGCAACGTATAGGTTTATTCGGTTAGCAATTAGCTGGTTTTTTGTTTCAATGAGTGAGCTTTGCGCATCAAAAGAGCGCGACTGGGCATCAAGCACTGTAGTGTAAGTTACTAAACCGCTTTGGTACTGCTCAAACGACAGTTGCTCTGCTGCAAGGGCGTTTTCTTGCGCCTCTAGCGTGCTTTTATAACTTGCTTGCAAGGATTGCTGCTGAGTAATTGCGTTTTCAACATCGCTGAATGCATCGTACAAGGTATCTAAATATGCTTGCTCTTGTTTTTGTGCATTTAAGCGTGCAATTTCTTCATTTGCTTTTAACTGGCCACCATTGAATATTGGAGCAGAAATACTGCCTAATAAAGACCACGCTAAGCTTGATGGTGAGAATAAATCGCTCACTCTATCGGTGCTATCACTCACGCTTGCTGATAAGTTTAAACTAGGGAAACGCTGTTTATGTGCATAGGCTAGGCCTGCATCGCTTGCTAATAACTGGTACCAGCTTGCGCGCAATTGAGGCTTGCGTGTAATTAGCTCAGAGGGGATACCGGTATTAATTGGCGAAAGAAAAACAGGCAGTTCAACCTCTGCTGATATATCGCCTTTGGGGTAGCCGCCTAATAAGCGCTCTAAAGAACGCGACGCGCTTACAAGCGTGGCTTGTTGATTGGCAATACGCGTACGCTCGTTATTAAGCTCATTACGGGCTAAATATACATCGAGTGCTTCATTAATACCTTGGCGGTAGCCCGATTCAATAATATCTAAGTTTTGCTGTGCGTTTTCTTCTCGGCGTTTATATAAATCGAGTAACTGCTGGGCGGTTACTAAATCAAACCAGCCGGTGACAACATCGGCCACCAATTGCTGCTTAGCTTGCTCAAAACTAGCTTGTTGCGCTAAGTAGTTTAGGTTGGCTTGGCGTTTAGCATCAGACAACTTACCCCACACATCTACTTCATAGCTTAGCTCTAAAGTGACGGAGCTGGCATTATCATAACTTACAGGTCTATTGTCTTTACTGCGCCTAGTTTGCGCAGATAAATCAAGATCGGGCCAAAGCGCAGAGCCTGAAATTACTAATTGCTGCTTTTGTATTTGTACATCATAGGCACTTTGCAACAAGGCCTGATTATTATTAAGTGCCTTATTAACAAGATTTTCGATGTAAGGGTTTTCTAAGGTTTGCAGCCATTGCTGATCTACTGCAAGTGCATTTTGTGCTAAACCATGTTGCCATGACGCTGCAATGTCGCTGGGTGCTTGCTCGCGCTGCTGAGGGTTTAGCGTACCCGCACAACCGCTCAACAATACCAAGCTAAGAGCCAATAAAGTTGGCTTAGTTTGCCAAATCATAGTTAACCTAAATTACTGCCATTTATGAATGTAATTCAAGCACTTTGGCAAATTTTGCTCAACTTACTTTACATAACATTACATACGTTGCGATGAATTAACATAATAGTCAGTTATTATAAAAACCGGCAGGGAATTTGGAGGGTATTTATACAAAAAAGCAAATAGCGTGTAATACACTATTTGCTACATGGGATAAGTAATATTGTTAAACACTAGCCTTTAAATTTCTTTAACGAAGCTCATATATTGCTGCATATCGCCAACAACTGCTTGCGCTAATAATTCGCTTGTTTTTACTGCGTACGGCTGTTTAAAGTGAATATCCCACAACGCAGATTCACTGCTCCAATGTTCATAAACCACTAATGTATCGTCGTTATTTTCAATACTATATAAATCAAACACTAAGTTACCAGGCTCCTGGCTGCGCGTTTGCGTTACATGAGTTGCGAAACGCTCAATGACTTTATTTTTAAAACTTGGCTTAATCTTAAAAATAAAAAACACAATACATATATCATCTTCAGGGTTAACAACTTTTGTATTACGCTCATGCAGCGGAGCTGGCACTGTATCTTCTAATAACATGACCTGTGGCGCCGATTGGCTGATTTCAGGCAACGCACTTAATAACGTTTGTGTGTAATCTTGTGCGCCATGGTAATCAACTGCATTTTGATCTTCAAAACGCTCATAAGCAAAAAAGACGCCTGGCTCGTTTCTATCCTGATATAAACGCATCTCTATAAGACCTGTTTCGGCTTTAGCGCCTTGCTTGTCTTCTTCTAGTAGCGCTTTAAATTGTGCGATGTGCTCGTCTTTAATATCAAACTTAACAATTTGCGTGATCATAATTACCTCCAGCTTTAAATTACTTATACCAATACGCTTAATTAAGTGATCTATTTTGAGGCTTGAAAAACGTGCTGATAGCTAGGCAAAAAAGCCGCTATTTAGTTGCTCTAAATGAGAATTTTTAACGCCGGTAGCGACACGTTTAGCCCCGCAAAATGATTAAATATTATTACGGATTGGCATTATTAGGGCTAAAGGTACCCTGCACTTTATTACTTAAATCAATCATATTGAGTGAGTAAATGGAGTGAGTAATAACAGCACCTAACCTTTTGATGAGGTAATTATGCGCATGCAAACAAGGGAGAAAAAGAGAGGATATACCCAATTAATATGGACTGTTTTGTCCATAATAAATTTAAAGCAAAAAAAAAGCCCTGCATGTGTATGCAGGGCTTTAATATAAATGGTGCCTCGACCCGGAATCGAACCAGGGACACGAGGATTTTCAATCCTCTGCTCTACCAACTGAGCTATCGAGGCACTTAAGTAGTGCCAGCTAAAGGCTATATATTCAAACCTTTAACTAAAATAAATGGTGCCGACTAACCGAGTCGAACGGTTGACCTACTGATTACAAGTCAGTTGCTCTACCAGCTGAGCTAAGTCGGCACACTAAACTGTGTGCTAAGGCACGTTCAATTTTAAAGATTGAGAACTTAAAGTAAATGGTGCCTCGACCCGGAATCGAACCAGGGACACGAGGATTTTCAATCCTCTGCTCTACCAACTGAGCTATCGAGGCACAAAAACTGTGCAATTAAATATTTAAAACATTTAATTTGAATAAATGGTGCCGACTAACCGAGTCGAACGGTTGACCTACTGATTACAAGTCAGTTGCTCTACCAGCTGAGCTAAGTCGGCACACTAAACTGTGTGCTAAGGCACGCGTAATAACGTTTAAACTATTGATTAAACACCACTACTTTAATAAATGGTGCCTCGACCCGGAATCGAACCAGGGACACGAGGATTTTCAATCCTCTGCTCTACCAACTGAGCTATCGAGGCACTTTAACAGTGCTAATTAAAAATCATAAATGATTTTTAATGCAATTCCCACTCAGCGCTATCGACTGAGCCATCTGGGCGTGCGGCGTATTAAACGAGTTTTGCCCTTACAAGTCAACTTTTTTTTTACTCTTTATAACTGTTTGAACGGTTTTCACACAACAAAGCTTATTTTTATAGACTAATGTTTATTTATCCAACAAAAACTCACAAAAAACCTTAATTTAATCAATTAAACCAGACTAAAAACGTAGTGAATTATTTTACGTAAATGATACGATTACTGTGAAAATACGATAAGGGCTTATCGTACAAACAAATACCAATGGGAACAATCAATGCAGAGTAAATTCTCTTCGCCGGTGAAAGGCTTACTGCCGCTTTTTTTAATAATTAATATTGCAGTAACAGCGCTTGCTATTGTTGCCTTTGCGTTTTATTCGCAAAACACACAACCTGCACCAGCAGCCAAACAAAAAGTAAGTATTACGCAGCTAGCACAACAACTTGATTTACCAATGGTAGATGCACTTACTATGTATGGGCAAGGCAAGGTTCGCCAGCTACTTGAGCTTACTTCAGTATTAGATGATGAGTTTGAATATACGCTCTATCGCTTTAATGCCACCTCAGAAACCCAACTTGTATATAGCAGCACTAAACCCGCTATCGAATCTAAAAAAGTAGATGAGCATTTAACTGAGCAAGGTATATTGCACCATATATTGCTTTTGAACGACCAGCCTATTGGTGAGCTAATAATAAAACAACAGTTACCAGCACCGCCTTTAACGCAGCAAGACTCGCAAGTAATAGCCTATATTATTGCAATTGTAAGCGTGTTCGCCTTATTTGCATTAGCCCTACTATTTAATACCTATATAAATACTCGCTTACGTAAAAGTAGTCATTTATTAAATGAAGAACTTCAAGCGATTACCGAAAATGGCAATTACGACAGTAAAGTAAGTGAAAAACTAGACTTAGGCTTATCTGGCGTGGCTAAAAACATTAACTTGCTGCTAGATAAAGTTAACTCAGTAATGTCTGAAAAAGAGGCTGCGCAAAAAGAGCTTCAAAAATTACAAACTGGCCTTGAGAGCGAAGTACAACAAAGAACAATTGCATTAGAGCAAGCGACATTAAAAGCACAACGCGCTAGCGAAACTAAAACGACCTTTTTAGCCACTATGAGCCATGAAATTCGCACGCCTATGAACGGCGTTATTGGCACTATAGATTTATTAAGACAAACAGAGCTTGATGGCGCGCAGCATCGTTTAAGCACTATTATCCGTGAGTCAGCGTTTTCACTATTAAGTATTTTGGATGATATTTTAGACTTCTCTAAAATTGAAGCGGGTAAGCTAAATATTGACCCTACGCCTTTTTCAGTTACTGATACGATTGAAGAGGTTGCTCGCGTGCTTTCATCTGTTGCTAAAAAGCGCAAATTAGATTTAGAGCTTTCTATTGCGCCAGATATTCCAACTAATTTAACGGGCGATACAATACGGGTTCGCCAAGTACTGTATAACCTATGTAGTAATGCAATTAAGTTCACCAGTACTGATGACAAACGCCAAGGGCACGTAAAAATATCGGTAGAAGTGGCCCATAATACGGCGGATCATTTTACGCTGCGTTTTTGCGTAACCGATAACGGCAAGGGCATGACCCAAGCGCAACTGCGAGAAATATTTAACCCGTTTGTGCAAGCCGAAAACTCAATTACCCGTGAATACGGCGGCACTGGTTTAGGGCTTTCTATTTGTAAAAGTTTAACCGAGCTTATGCTCGGTACTATTAATGTAACTAGCCATGCAGGCATTGGTAGCGAATTTACCGTTGAGCTTCCATTTGGTACCTCAGGAAAAATTAAGTACGCACATAAAAATGCGCTCAATGGCAAACATGTAGTGGTAGTGAGCAACCATTTAGAGCGCGAAAAAGCAATGTACCGCTATTTATCGTTTATGGGCGCTAAAATTACCTACGTGCACAACCAGCAAGAAATAGAAGCTCAACAAGAGCAGCACGACATTATCTGGGTTGTCGATGGCATAGATGATATGGAAAAAGTTAACTCTTTACTGCGTCGTCTTATTTACTCACTTGAAGATAATAATCAACAAGTAGTGGTATTAAGTAAACTTGATGAAGCCGCTATAAACCATAAAAATGTATTTTATATTAATGCCTCACCGCTGTGTAAATCTAACTTTATGATGTCGATATTGGTAGCAGCAGGCTTGCATCAACCTAAACAAATTAAAAAAACAAAAACACTCAACAATTATTTAAATGTTGAACAAGCACGCGATGCCAATAAACTCATTTTATTAGTAGAAGATAACTTACTAAACCAGCAAGTTTTAACCGACCAACTGCATATACTAGGCTATGGCGTTGAAGTGGCAAATAACGGTGAAGAAGGTTTAGATATGTGGCGTCAAAACAATTACTCGCTCATATTAACCGACTTACATATGCCAAAAATGTCAGGTTACGATATGGTTGAAAAAATTCGTGATGAAGCCGAGTTGTTAGATTCTATAGACGCTCAGCCTTATATTATTGCGGTTACTGCCAATGCGCTCAAAGGTGAAAAAGAGCGTTGCCTGGCGGTAGGTATTAATGACTTTATTACTAAGCCTATAGAGCTTAATGCCTTAGAAGATACCTTAAAGCGTTGGTATGATAAGCATAATAAAGACCAAACTGTTGTTATTCATCAAAAGCCTGCCATGCCTATTAATATGGACGCGGTATCGACTTATGTAAACGGCGACGAAGCCAAACAATTACGCTTTTTCAAAATGTTTTTAGAGCAAAGCCAAAGCCTAATTAAAAGCATTAATTCCGGCGTTATGGTTAATGACAGAGACGAGATAAGCAGTGCTTGTCATCAGCTCAAGGCTATCTCTAAAACTATTGGTGCTGAGGCCGTTGCACAATGTGCAGAAGAGTTTGAAGAGAAGTGTCGAAATGCAGAGCTTGATACTGATGAGCTAATAGCGCAAAGAGATACCCTTGAAATTGAATACTCTAAAGCTGCGCAGTTTTTAAAAGAGCAAGTGCGCTCAGCGAATACTGATGAAGAAACGCTATAAAATATAGCTATAAAAAAAGGGCTATATAGCCCTTTTTTTTATGCCTAAAAATTACTTTTCAGGAGGTCGATAACCTTCAATTTCTACGTCTTTGTCTTCAAACAAAAAGCCAACCATTTGCTCTTCTAAAAACGTACGGTGCTCTGGTTCCATCATATTTAAATGCTTTTCGTTAATTAGCATAGTTTGCTTATGCTGCCACTGGCCCCATGCTTCTTTAGAAATATTATTAAAAATTTTCTCGCCTAGTTCACCAGGGTATAACTGAAATCCAAGCCCTTCGGCTTCTTTTTGTAACTTTTGACAAAATACTGTACGTGCCATAATTGACTCTCTTAAGCGCTAAATGCTAATAGTTTAACCTATTGGGCTCATTTGTTTAACCAACTTTTTAGTCGGTGCGGCTAAACCCACCTCTATAGATTGATCGAGTGGGTACCACACAAGTTGTTTATCGTTTACTACATCCGGTACGTTATTAATATTAAGCACATGTGGATTTATTGTCAGCTCAAAATGCGAAAACACATGAGTAAAAGGCGTTAGCTCTTCCAGCTCGGTTTTTAAGCCTTGCTGATTTAAAAATAACACCATTTCGCTGTATTCGTTAAACTCAAAAAAGCCAAACAGACCGCCCCAAATACCGCTACTTGGGCGTTTTTCCATTAAAACTTTCTCGTCATGCTGAATAATTAATTGGTGACAACTCTTTTTAGGCACCGCTTTTTTAGGTTTAGAATGAGGAAACTCTTTTACTTTACCGGCATTAAACGCACCGCAATCGCTATTAAGTGGGCACGCTTGGCAATCAAAGCGACTGCGAGAGCAAAGGCTGGCGCCCAAGTCCATCATGGCTTGGTTAAACTCAGTCACATTGTTTTTAGGGGTTAACTGGGTAGACAAATGCCAAAGTTGGTTTTCTACTTTTTTTACCCCATACCATCCTTCAACCATAAAATAACGGGCAAGCACTCGCTTAACATTACCATCTAAAATAGGGTGGTGCTGGCCAAGCGACAGCGATAATACCGCACCTGCGGTAGAGCGCCCTATTCCGGGTAAATCCATGACTTCTTCAAGTGTAGTTGGAAATTTACCTTGGTATTTATCTCGCACTATTTTGGCCGTTTTATGTAAGTTGCGTGCCCGTGCGTAGTAACCTAAGCCAGTCCAATGATGCAGCACTAAATCTTCATCTGCATTTGCTAAAGCAATGATATCTGGGAAGCTTGCCATAAACTTTTCAAAGTATGGAATAACCGTAACAACTTGCGTTTGCTGTAACATTACTTCTGACACCCACACTTTATACGGTGTTTTACCTAGTTGCCAAGGCAATGTTTTACGCCCATGAAGGTGATACCACTGAACCACTTGGTTAGCAAATTTGTCTGACTGCTGTTTATTTAAATCCAACATATACTACTTTTACTCATGCTCAATAGCGGCTCAGTCTATTGCAGTTAATAAAAAGATCAAGCTATGAAGGCGCTATAACACGCTAATACTTGTGATTAGCTGCGTGGTCAGGGATAATACGCAACCATTTTTAAACACATTGTTTTTGTCAGGCCAATAATATGAGTGAATCAAGTAACAACAACCTTGAGCAAGCTAAGCAAGAAGGTAAGTATATCCGCACAATTCGCAGTTTTGTAAAACGCGAAGGCCGCTTAACTAAAGGCCAAGCTGCCGCAATTGAAAAATGCTGGCCAACTATGGGTCTTGAGCATAAAAACGGCCTACTCGACTTAGCTCAAGTATTTGGCAATAACAATGATGTAGTATTAGAAATTGGTTTTGGTATGGGCAAGTCATTAGTTGAAATGGCAAAAAATGCACCGCACCTAAACTTTATTGGTATTGAAGTACATCGCCCAGGCGTTGGCGCATGTTTAATGGATGCAGATGAAGCCGGTGTTACTAATTTACGTGTATTTGAACACGATGCGGTAGAAGTACTCGCTGACTGCCTTGCAGATGAAAGCTTAACAACGCTGCAGTTATTCTTCCCTGATCCATGGCATAAAAAGCGTCATCATAAACGCCGTATAGTGCAAACAGAATTTGCTGAAAAACTGCGTACAAAATTAAAAATTGGCGGTGTTTTTCATATGGCTACTGACTGGGAAAACTACGCCGAGCACATGCTAGAAGTTATGCAAGCAGCGCCTGGCTATAAAAATCAGTCATCTACCAACGACTACGTACCTCGCCCTGATTCGCGCCCACTAACTAAGTTTGAACAGCGCGGCCACCGTTTAGGTCACGGCGTATGGGACTTGATGTTTGAGCGCACAAAATAATTACACTAATTTACTAATCAATAATTTGTAAGGCAAAGCCATTTATGAGCGTATTAACCAACCCAAGTTTACTGTTACTTCGTAATAGCGAAGAACTAGTGGGAAAATCTATCTTGGTGGTCAACTTTGTTCAAGATGGCTTTTTAGCAGAGCTAAAGCAGCTAAATCCTCAAAGTGCCATCACCGCATTTAGTTATAACCATGCTAATGGGGAATTTGCTAAAAAAATAAATGGCATAAACGTGTGTGTTAACCATGAAATGGCCGCCAACGATTATGATTTAGTCATTCTTTACTACCCAAAATCAAAGCCTGAAGTATTAATGGCACTTGATAATATTCGCGCCGTTATTAACGAAAAAGCACAGCTACTTGTGGTAGGCGAAAATAAAAGTGGCGTTAAATCGATAGAAAAACAGCTCGCGGGCAAAGCGCAGTACAGTAATAAAATTGACTCTGCTAAACATTGTATTTTGTTTTCATTTGAGCAACTAGAGAACAATCCAACCTTTGAGATTAGCCGCTACCATAAAACGTTTAGAGTAAATGTAGCAGGAGTAGAGTTTGATGCTATCAGTGTTCCGGGAGTATTTAACCACGGCGCTTTAGACGCTGGCACAAAAATGTTGCTAGAAAATGCCCCTACCACTAAACAAGGTAATGTACTGGATTTTGGCTGTGGCGCGGGCTTAATAGCCACTTTTTTGGGTATTAAAAACCCAGCACTGACTTTTACTTGCAGCGATGTGAGCGCACTTGCAACTTATGCTACTGAGCAAACATTAAAGCTTAATAATATTAAAGGCGGCACAATTTTAAGTGATGGCTTAAAAAGTATTAGCGGCAAGTTTGATTTAATAGTTAGTAACCCGCCTTTTCATACTGGCATAGCGACCGACTACACAATTGCTGAAGCATTTTTATCAAATGCTAAGCAGCACTTAACCAAGGTAGGAAAGCTAAGCATAGTGGCTAATAGCTTTTTAAAATACCCGCCAATTTTAGAGGCGCAGTTTGGTAGCTTCCACACTGTGTACAAAAATAACAAATTTGCCGTTTACAGTAGCTAACTAATTATACTTAATTAGGCTAAGTGTAATTAATACTTAGCCTAACTTTCGAATAAATATCAGAATTAATTTCACTATTTCCCTTCACTTTCTATGGTTTTTGCTAAACTAAAGTTCTAAATATAAATATTCATGCTTAGGCGATGCAGCAATAATGCCAAAAAAAGTACATCAAAAAAGTATTCGAAAAGCGCTGATCAATACCATCATGCTTATCACTGCTATTTGTTTAACTTTATCGGTTTCAATTTCCACTTATATGAGTGTAAAAGAGCAAAAGGAACTGATCATAAACAAGCTCGTGATCCTTTCCGATATTGTTGCTTTTGATGCCGCAGGTTCATTGGTAAAAGACGACAGAAAAACAGAAGAAAAACGCCTAAAGTCGTTTGATAAAATCCCCCTTGTTAAAAACATTCATATTTACGCAATAGAAAAAACATCGAGTAAACCTGTATTTTTTATTAGCTTTAATGCTAAAAAAACCCCACCTGTTCCGCTGCGCGTAGACAGCATTAAAGAGCTTAACGAGCCAAGAGTGACCAACAACTACATTGAGCTAATAACACCTGTACTTAATAACGAGCAGGTGGTGGGTTACGTTTATATGCGTGGCAGCTTAGAAAGCCTAGATGAATTTATAAAACAAAAAATTATTATAGATATTTTCCTTACCCTGTTTATTTTGTTTTTTGTGTACTTTATAGCAATAAAAACACAAAAAAGTATCGCTAACCCTATTGAACACTTAAGTGTATTGCTACAAGACGTATCAAAAAATCATAACTATGACGTACGCGCACCCAGCACCAGCGTAAAAGAGGTTACAGCCTTATCAAACAGTTTAAATATCATGCTTACTCGCACCCGTAAGCAAATAGAACGTCATGAAAAAGACAAACTAGAGATAAAACAACTCAACCAAAGCTTAGAAGAAAAGGTAAGCCAAAGAACAATAGCCCTGCGTGAAGCAAACCAAGAGCTGCTTTCTACCCTTGAGCGAATGCATCAATACCAAGAACAAATAGTAGAAAACGAAAAAATGGCATCTTTAGGGCAAATGGTAGCCGGCGTAGCCCATGAGGTTAACACCCCAATTGGCCTAGGTATTACTGGCTCAACCTTGCTGCGCGATAAACTTGCCGATATTCAGCTTAGTTTTGATAATAAGTCTCTAACTTCTAACCAACTAAAACGCTTTATTGACGAAGGTATCGAAAACCTTGATTTAATTTATAGAAACCTAAACCGTGCGGCCGACCTTATCTCTAACTTTAAAAAGGTAGCTGTAATTCAAGATGATGGGATTAAAACCCATGTAAACATCCATAGGTTAATATCTGATGTGTTAATGTCGATTCAATCAGAGTTAATAAAGTCAAAGCCTAACGTTGTGATCAATTGTCCGAGTGATTTAACCATTGAAAGTAAATCTGAGCCACTACAACAAATTTTCCAACAGCTTATTTTAAACTCTGCCATTCATGGTTTTAGCAATAGCGAAAATAACGAAATTAAGTTTGATATAGAAATAACGGGCCCACAAATAAAAATAATCTACACAGATAACGGCCAAGGCGTTGATAAAAATGTCAAAAACAGGATATTTGACCCATTTGTAACCTCTAAGCGGGGCCAAGGAGCGAGTGGTTTAGGCATGCACTTAGTGTACAACTTAGTAACCCAAGCGCTAGGTGGGCATATACTGTATGACCTAGATGCAAAACCCGGTGTACGCTTTGTTATTACAATTCCATAAAAAGTGTTTAAAAAAAGAGTATTTATTTACGCTTTTTACTTGAATTACCATTTAATGGCCTTATAGAGAGAGCATGTGATATTTCATGTTTAATTATTTAACTTGATCTAATAATTAAGCAATACAATTTCTGAACTTTATTGCTTTTGCAGTATCACATACATTGATGAAAGGTTATAAAATGATATAATTCCGTTTTGAATTTGCGCGATTATTTTTAGTACCTTTAAGCGATTGGTGGATGTATCAATTATTAAAGGAAATGGCTTCGTTTTCATAATTCAAAAAGCTGCATCCGTTATATATCATTAAACAGTAGTTTTTGCACAATGCCTTTTGGTTAGTTTGGAACACCCCTACTGTTTTATTTTTATCCAACTTGTTTTTTCTTGTTAACATTTGGGTATAATCCTATAATCTCTAGTAATCGAATTATTTAGTTAAGATTCGATTTTTTGTAAATAAAATATTCCAAAAAGGTTAATTAATAATGCAAACGCCAGTCATTCTAATCGTAGAGGATGAAGACGTAACTCGACTAAACCTCGTGAGTTTATTTGAAGCTGAAGGTTACAAAGTTATTGAAGCCATTGATGGCGATGATATGCATGACAAGCTTACAAATAATGATGACGTCAATCTTGTAGTTATGGACATCAACCTACCGGGTAAAAACGGGCTAATTTTAGCACGTGAATTACGCCAAAAACGTAAAGTCGGTTTAATCTTTTTAACCGGCCGTGATAACGATGTAGACCGTATTTTAGGTTTAGAAATTGGTGCTGATGATTACATCACTAAACCTTTTAACCCTCGTGAATTGACTATACGCGCTCGCAACTTAATTACCCGTACAGCGCTAGGCGGCGAAGAGTCAGTGCTAGAAACCAACGGTGTAATTACATTTAATGGTTGGGAACTTGACGAAAACAGCCGTTGTTTAACGTCACCAAATGGTGATGCTAAGCGTTTACCTAAAGGTGAATACAGAGCGTTGCGTTTAATGCTTGATTCTCCAGGGCGTATTTTTAGCCGTGAGCAACTTATTAAGCATATGACTGGCCGTGAGCTTCGCGCTAATGACCGTACAGTAGATGTAACGATTCGTCGTATTCGTAAGCACTTCGAAAGTGATAATTCTACTTCTGAGCTAATCAGCACCATCCATGGTGAAGGTTACCGCTTTATTGGTAAAATCGACGCTTAATTAGAGTAAACCGCTTACTCTAATAATTGTAAAAACGAATGAAGGGCAATTTGTCCTTCATTTATTTTATCTGCCAATATATCTAACCATTCTTTTAGTAGTTCATCTGATTCATCAAGCGCACCGTGTTCCATCTTTTTAGCATGTAACTGTACGTCGTTTAATCCTACAGAGCCCGCAGCACCTTTAAGCTTATGCGCCACCGATTTGTACTCTTCCCTGTCGTTTTCATTTAACGCGCTTTGCAGCTCTTGCTGATATTGCGGGTTTAGTTTTTCAAACAAACCACTGCTGCGCTTAAATACTTCAAGCCCCATAGAGTTTACAAAGTCTTCAATGGTTTCAACATCAAGCACACCTGCATTAATGCCCTCAAGCGCTTCTTTACTTACCGTTAGCAGTGGTTTGTCTGATTCACTTTGTTGAATATCAAACAAATCAGCCAGCATTTTATCAAGCTTTATTGTATTAATGGGTTTAGCAAGCGCCCCTTGCACCGAAATACCTTCTAAGTCTTCTTCGGCGCTACGTACATTCGCTGTAAGCGCAACGATAGGTAATTTATCAAAATAGCTATCGGCACGTATTTGTCTTGCCACCTCATCACCATTTATATCGGGCAGTTGCATATCAAGTAGTACTAAATCTAGCTCGTCTTCGGTTTCTACAAACGAGAGTGCATCTTCACCCGTTTCGGCCCAAATCACTTCATGGCCGCGCTGCTCTAACAGGTTAGTCGCAATTTCAGCATTTAATGGCACATCCTCTACAAGTAAAATATATAAACCTCTACCTGCATAGCTTTGTTCGGTAGGCGCTACACATAAGCTAAGCGGTATGTGTACTGTAAAGCAGCTGCCTTCACCTTCTGTACTGGTTACCGAAATGGTGCCTTTCATTGCACTGACCAACGCTTTGGTTACGGCTAAACCAATGCCTGAGCCAATCGCGTTTTTACCGCTTAAATCTGGGGCTTTGTAGTACATATCAAATATGCGCGAGAGTTGTTCCTCTGGGATCCCCTGCCCTGTGTCTGATATTTTAAGTTCAAGCCACGGTCCATCGTTACGCTCTTCTCGGCTACATGTGAGTTTTACCTCGCCATGCTGGGTAAACTTAACGGCATTATTAATTAAGTTCCATACCACTTGGCGTAAACGCGTTGGGTCTAGGAGTGCATAAACATCTAATGTGCCATTTCGCTCAATTGAAAATTCAAGCTCTTTTTGTTCAGCAATTAAGCCGGCAAAGTTCACTACATCGTTAATAAAGTCTGAAACGTTAATAGAGTCGGTTGCTATATCTAACTGCTCTCGGTCTATTTTATCTAAATCTATAATATCGTTAAAAATATTACCTAAGGTTTCAGCGCTCGAAAACACCGTATTACACCAACTGCGTTGCTGTTTATTAAGCTCTGTATCAAGCAGCATGCGGGTTAAGCCTACAATGCCATTTAATGGCGTGCGCAGCTCATGGCTAAGCGTTGCTATAAACTTACCTTTATCCTTATAGGCTGTTTCAAGCGCTTGTGCTGCTTCTTTACGACTGGTTATATCACGGCCAAATGCAAGCAAACCTATGTAGTCACCTTGATCGTTTATAAACGGTAATTTACGCAGCTCAAACCAACGGTTTTCGCCATTAACCATATATTCAACATCAATTGTCAGCGCTTGATGCGTTTGCTCTACTTGTTTATCGGTTCTGAGTACTTCTGCTAAAAAGTAGCTTGGGAAAATCTGCTCCACTGTTTTACCAATTAGTTCAGCGCTGGTTTTGCCCATAACCTCTTCAAACATTTTATTACAGCCGGCAAACACGCCGTTGTTATCTCGGTAATAAAATAAATCGGGAGAAGAGTCGACAATAGAGCGAAGGAGCATGCCTTGCTGAGCAAGTTCTTGTTGTGTTTTTTTACGCTCTGCTATTTCGCGGCGAAGCTCTTCAATGGCGCGATGCTTGGCATGAAAAGCCATTTTTCGCTCATCTATTTCAATGTTGAGGCGGTTGATATTATCTTTTAATGTTTGATTTAACAGCTTTTCTTGTTTTGTGGCGCTGTCTAAATAAGCGTATGAGGCATCTAATTGTCTAATCGAGTTGAGTAAAATACTGATCATAAAGGGAGATACAACCGCGGTAAAAAATACCACAGCTAAAATATCAACTAAATTAACCTCACCCAGTGCCACATAATAAAACATACTCGACAATATAAGCGACACGCCTAATAAAAGCGCGTAGCACATTGCCGCGGTTTTTAACTCACCAAAGCGAGTTATTAAACTAGAAAGTACTCGAGCCCAAGGGCTCAAAGAAGAATCGGTCATAGGTCAGTGTATCTCGTTACTAGGCATAAATAAAAAGTGCCTATTAATAGTCAAACGCATTTTGCAGCAGATTTTAGCATTTTTCTATTAGCTATATTCATGTTGTGCGACAAAAACAGAAAATTTTCATGTTTACTTTTGCCTACTTGTTAAACTCATCATTTCAGCAATAAATTATTTAGTGTAAAATGCTGCGCTTTATTATGACCAATAACGAGTAGCGCACATGCAAACCAACATGCCCGATATAGCTGATACGGCTCCCGCCTTACAAACAGGTAAGTTAGACTGGGTTGGTATGGGCGAAATAGAACTGCCATTTATTTTTGAATCGAAAGATTTAGCACCCGTTACCGTTAACGCAAAAGCGCGTGCCTTTGTTAATTTGCATAAAGAAGACGCTAAAGGCATTCATATGTCGCGTTTATTTTTAGCGCTTGATTTACTCTCAACAGAGCAACAAGTTAATCCACAAACTTTAGCTCAAGCACTCGATACCTTTATCACCAGCCACGAAGGATTAAGTGACAAAGCCCAAATAGAGTTTAAATTTGAGTTACCGCTGCGTCGTAAATCGTTATTAAGCGGTAAAGCAGGTTGGAAAAGCTACCCAATCACCCTAACCAGCACTATTGAAAATAGCGTAATTAGCTACGAGCTAAGCGTTGATGTTACTTATTCATCAACCTGTCCATGCTCTGCAGCACTTGCTCGCCAACTTATTCAAAATGCTTTTAGCGAAAAGTTTAACCAAGAAACACTTAATCAAAAAGATGTTTTAGCATGGCTAGGTACAACGCAGGGTATTGTGGCAACGCCTCACTCACAGCGTTCAATTGCAAACGTTAAAGTAAAACTAGATAACACGATTAGTGAATTTGACGTAGTAAATTTAATTGATACATTAGAAGCTGAACTAAAAACCCCCGTACAAGCGGCAGTAAAACGTGAAGATGAGCAAGAATTTGCCCGCCTTAACGGTCAAAATTTAATGTTTTGTGAAGACGCTGCACGTAAAATTAAAGCGGTTCTTGAAAACGATAACTTTAGTGATTACTGGCTGCAAATTAATCATTATGAATCGCTCCATGCGCATGATGCAGTCGCGATTGCCGTTAAAGGAATTGAGGGCGGTTACAAAGCCTAACAGCCCTGCTGCATTAATAATAAATATATACGGTAATTAGCTATAACAACCAATTTTTAGGCACGTAAATTGCTTTACTTGAGCAGTGTCAATTTGTTGTTATGGAGTTACCGTATGGAATTCGCTTTATTATCAATTTTAGTATTAGTGGTTGGGGCCTCTGTGGTTGCGTCAAGATTTAGTGATGATGGCGGCAATCCCTATCCTTTTACCCGCAAACAAACTGTGTTTACACAGGTTGAGGGTGCATTTTTAAATCTTTTAGAGCGTGCGGTAGGCGATCAATACAAAATTGTGAGCCGCGTCAAACTCATCGATGTAATCGACTGCAAGCAAGGCCTCTCTGCTAAATCAAAACGTGCAGCTTTAGCTAAAGCTAAAAATAAGCAACTCGATTTTGTGCTGGTAGATAAAGAGAAAATGACGATAGTCGCTGCGGTCGATTTAGTTAACAACGCCAATAAAGATGGCCACAAAGCGCAGCGCGACTGGTTTGTAAACGGCGCTTTAGAATCTGCTGGCATTCCACATATTCGTATGAAAGTAAAATCAGGCTACCGCCCTTCAGAGGTGCGCGATGCAATTATGTTTAAATTAGGCAAACCTGCAGCGGTGCAATCGGCTCGTCCAACACGTAATCGTGTAAGTAAACCTGCGGTATTGTCACCTTCTCAGGCTAAAGCGCAAACCACTGCGTTAGCCGAAATTTAAAATAGAATTAAATACTCTCCTAAAAGTATTCAAAGCGAGCCGTAAAACAGCTCGCTTTTTTGTTTTTTATTGCTAACTTCACGTATAATCTACGTATTCAAACTCAGGAATCAAACACTATGAATGTTGGTATTATTGGCGCAATGGAGCCAGAAGTTAAAATTTTACGTGAAGCAATGCAAAACCCACAAGTGCTGACTAAAGCAGGGTTTACCTTTTACACAGGCGAATTAGCAGGTAATACAGTAACACTTGTGCAATCGGGTATTGGTAAAGTGGCATCAACGATTGCAACCACGTTATTAATTGATAACTTTAATCCTGACTGTGTTATTAACACAGGTTCTGCCGGTGGCTTTGATCCCTCTTTAAGTGTTGGCGATGTTGTTATCTCTTCAGAAGTACGCCATCACGATGTAGATGTAACCGCTTTTGGCTACGAAATTGGCCAAGTTCCACAAATGCCAGCAGGCTTTGCCGCACACCCAAAACTAGTTGAAGCTGCCGAGCAAACCATTGCGCAAATTAGCGAAGTAAAAACCTTAGTAGGCTTAATTTGTACGGGTGATTCATTTATGTGTGACCCAGTGCGAATTGATAAAGCACGCAGCGACTTTCCTACAATGCTTGCAGTAGAAATGGAAGGCGCATCTATTGCACAAACGTGTTTTGCGCTTAATACGCCATTTGTGGTTATTCGCTCTATGTCTGACATTGCCGGTAAAGAGTCGCCGCAATCGTTTGAAGAATACTTAGAGACTGCATCAATCAATTCATCAAAAATGGTTGTTGCACTATTGGAAAAACTAACAAAAGTTACACTGTAAATGCTAAGCAATATTGTTCAAAACCATTTGGACTTTATTGCCTTTTTTGTGGCGCTCATTGCTGAGCGCTTTTTCCCGTTAAAAAGCTGGTATCACCCTAATACAGTATTAACCGCTGTATTTAGTGCTATAGGAAAACGGGTTTATAAACCAAGTGAGCCTAAAAGTTACCTTTATTTAGCCTCCACTCTTGCCTGTGCGCTAGTTTTAAGCGTTATTCTTATTATTATTGTGTTACTGCTTGAATTTGCCTTTTATCCTGAGCTGCTAGCGGGCCTCATTTTATATTTGTGCCTAGAAAGCAAAGCGATTGAAAAAAAAGCCCTGCGTGTTGCAAAGTTAGTAAAACAAAACCAACAATCTACCGCGCGTGAACTCGTAAAGCCACTGCTTGCCCGAGAGGTCAATAAGCTCTCAGCGCCAGGTATTATAAAAGCCTTAATTGAAAGCTTAATTTTACGAACTGCCCGTAATTACTTTACCGTTATATTTATATTTTTATTACTTGGGCCAATTGCCACTTTAGCGTATCGGCTACTGACTTTAATGCAGCATGCTTGGCGCGCCGATATTTCACCTAATAGCCACTTTTTAAAACCGCTTAAAATACTTTTGTTTATAATCGAATTTATCCCCGTACGCTTACTTGCATTAACCATTGCCGCAAACAAAGCCAGTAAACAAAGTATGCATTATATAAAGCACTATGGCAGACACTTTTATCAAACAAATACGGGGTGGATTTTAAGTGTGTGCTCCGCCTCTATTGGCGTACAGCTAGGCGGCCCTGCGGTTTATTTTGGTAAGCGTTTTAATAAAATGCGAATTGGAACCGAGCGACTCCCAAAACCCGAAGACGTCCCTGTGCTCATAAATAGATTAAATCAAGCGCGTGCCTTTTGGCTGTTAGTTATTATCAGTATTGAGATATTAAAGCTGATTTAGTGTTTTTTTAGCAGCCAAAATACGCGCACAAAAAAACCAGCCTAAGCTGGTTTTTTAGTTTTAACTGCGCTTACGCAACAGTAATGTTGGCAAACTTACGTTTACCTACTTGGTAAATAGCGGTCGTGCCTTTTGCTACTTCAAGTTTTGTATCAGTGATTTTATCTTCACCGTTAAGTTTTACTGCACCTTGCTTAATCATGCGCATTGCTTCAGAAGTACTGGCTACTAAATTAGCTTCTTTAAGTAAGTTAGCAATTAAAATACCTTCTTCTGCAATGGTAATTGTCAGCTCAGGGATTTCATCAGGTAGCGCTTTTTTCTGAAAACGTTTGATAAAGTCATCGTGTGCGGCTTGCGCAGCTTCTTCACTGTGAAAACGTGCAATTAACTCTTTCGCCAGCTCAATCTTAATATCACGCGGGTTAGTGCCCTGCTCTACGCGTTGTTTTTGCGCTGCAATTTCTTCGATTGATAAGCTGCTTAGTAAGTCGTAATAGCGCCACATAAGTACGTCGCTAATCGACATTACTTTACCAAACATATCGTTTGGCGCATCAGTAATACCAATGTAATTACCAAGCGACTTAGACATTTTTTGAACGCCGTCAGTACCTTCAAGTAATGGCATCATTAATACTGTTTGAGGCTTTTGGCCTTCTACTTTTTGAAGCTCGCGGCCCATTAAAAGGTTAAAGCGCTGATCAGTACCACCAAGCTCTACGTCTGACTCAAGTGCAACCGAATCCCAGCCTTGTACGAGTGGGTATAAAAATTCGTGAATTGCAATGGGTTGTCCGTTGCCGTAACGCTTTTTAAAGTCGTCACGCTCTAGCATACGCGCTACAGTTTGATTAGCTGCAAGTTTGATCATACCTGCTGCGCCCAGGTTTTCCATCCACGAAGAGTTAAAGGCAACGGTGGTTTTAGCTGGATCTAAAATCTTAAAAACTTGCTCTTTATAAGTCTCAGCATTGGCAAGTACATCTTCACGGGTTAGTGGTTTACGTGTTACATTTTTGCCTGTTGGATCGCCAATCATGCCGGTAAAGTCACCAATTAAGAAAATAACCTCATGACCTAAATCTTGAAAGGTTTTCATTTTATTAATTAGTACAGTGTGACCTAAATGTAAGTCTGGCGCGGTAGGATCGAAACCGGCTTTAATTTTTAACTTTTTGCCCGACTTTAGTTTTTCAACTAATTCGTCTTCAATTAATATCTCTTCTGCACCGCGTTTTATCTCTGCTAGAGCGGTTTGTAAATCCACTGTGTATTACTCCAAAATTCTGCCAACGAAGGGGCAACTAGATGACTTGCTACATAAGGGTTTAAAACAGATTTAAACCAAAAGCACTTATGTTGCTAACATAACAAATTTCTACCTAATTAAAACAATTTTTTATGCGAATAATGCAACTAAACTCAATAAGCTTAGTCTCACTGTGTTAGGCAATTAGAAATGGTGTTTAAACGCCGATTTTAGCGCACTTTAGAATCAGTTTAAATCGATAAACTTAAACAACTATAAATTGTCATTTTACTAACATTTGCGGGGCTTTTAGCTTTATTTACTAGTATTCGTACCTTATTACGTATATCCTGCATTAATATATATTTTATTTTCACGACAGCAGAAAAGGCACGTTATGGTTCACGTGGTTAACACGCTTCCCAAAAAACACAAATTGCTTATTCTAGGTTTGGTTTCTGCTATTGTTGGCTTAGCCTTTCTTCCTTCAGAAAAAGCGACTGCATCCAAAGACAATAGTGCAAATGCACTAGAAATTGGTAAGCGTTACGAGTTACAAGTTAAAGTTGAAGACAACGAAAAATTAACTGAATTAAATTCGCCAGAAGCAGCAGAAAAGCTGCCAGAATACGACTTAGTCGATCATCAAGTTAAAAACGGCGATAATTTAGCAATTATCTTCAAGCGTGCTGGCTTTTCAGCGCAAACGCTTCACAAGCTAATTAACACCAATGCTGAAACACGCAAACTAACTAAAATTCACCCAGGTGAAATACTTAGTTTTGCAACAGCAGAAAACGGTGATTTAGCTCAGCTTCGTTATGTTATTTCAAAAACAGATACTTTGTTTGTTACCTTAAATGACGAAGGTAATTACGACACATCAATAGATAGCAAAGAAATAGAAACACTGAGCAAAACAGCCGGTGGCGAAATTTCTAGTAGCTTTTGGACCTCAGCAATTGCTGCAGGCTTAAGCGAGCGCCAAATAATGAACTTTGCTGATATATTTGGTTGGGATGTGGATTTTGCCAACGATATTCGTAAGGGCGATCAGTTTGGGCTAATTTACGAGTCGCATTATGTTGATGGCGAGTTTATTGGCACTGGTAAAATTATTGCGGCAGAATTTATAAACCAAGGCCAGCGTTATGCGGCTATTCGCCATACCGACGGCAGCTTTTATACGCCTGAAGGGCGCAGCATGAAAAAAGCATTTTTACGTGCGCCAGTAAACTTTAAGTATATTAGCTCGAGCTTTAACCCACGTCGCTTACACCCGGTAACAGGGCAAGTAAGAGCGCACCGTGGTATTGATTACGCAGCACGTACAGGCACACCGGTTGTAGCTTCGGGTAACGGTAAAGTAATTAAAGCAGGTTACAGTAAGTACAATGGTAACTACGTATTTATAAGCCATGGCACACAGTACGTAACTAAGTACTTACACCTTAATAAAAAGCTTGTTAAAACAGGCCAAAAGGTTAAACAAGGTGACAAAATTGGTACCGTGGGTTCTACTGGCCGTGTAACAGGCGCGCACCTACACTACGAATTTTTAGTAAATGGTGTACACCGTAATCCTAAAACCGTTAAGTTACCTAAGTCTGAGCCATTACCACGCTCTGAACTTGCTAAGTTTAAACCTATTGCCGAAAACTTTATTGCACAGCTTGAACGCAATCGCGAACTACAGCTAGCACTTAAGTAACGTATAAGTTATAGATACTAAAAAAGCCTTTGCAGGGTTAACCTGCAAAGGCTTTTTTGTGTTTTTTATTAATTTATTAGTTCATTAATACATAAATTAGCTGTACGACTAAAGAAACCATAACCAGCGGCCAAATATATTTGCTGTATTTAGTTGCGCCATCCAACCCCATTTTACCTTGGTACTTTTCAAGCAAAGGTATCAGCACTGCAAGAGCGACAAACAAGCAAATTAAAATAACAAATATATTCATTCCTAAACCTTAATTATGGTAATTCATGGCCTTTGGCACTTACATATAATGCATACCAATGTTCGCGACTTAACGTAACATTTAGCGCACCGCATGACGCTGCAATACGCTCAACGTTCGTTGTGCCAATAATTGGCTGTATTAATGCAGGGTGGCGTAATAACCAAGCTAAAACAATTGCCTCAGGTGTTGTATCGTAAAGTGCAGCAAGCTTATTTACGAGTATGCTGGTATTTATATCGGCTTGCGATGCATTTGTTAAATCGCCACCTGTGTATAGCCCTTGGCATAAACTTCCCCAGCTTTGTATTTGAATATCAAAGTGGCGGCAATACTCTACACTGCCCGGTGTAAAGTTAAGATCTTTTCCATCTGCATTACCCGCATAAACGCCTTCATCAACAAATTGGTGTTTTTGTAAACTTGCTTCAATTTGATTAGCAACAATAGGCATATCTAGGGCATGTTGTAAAAAGTTCATTTGGTGCTGCTGCATGTTCGATACGGCAAAATTACGTACTTTGCCACTTTCTTGAAGGCAGCTAAATACTTGTGCAATTTCTTCTACTTCCATTAGCGGATCAGGGCGATGAAGCATAAGCACATCAAGGTAATCGGTGTTTAAACGTTTAAGTGAACCTTCAACTGACTCTTCAATCCACTTGGCCGAAAAGTCGTAACGCTTAGGGCCTTTATCATCTTCAAAGCGTATACCGCATTTAGATTGAATATACATGTGCTCGCGCAGCTCTGGTCGCTCAGCTAGTGCTTGGCCAAATACTTGCTCGGCTTTGCCAAAGGTATAAATATCTGCGTGATCAAAAAAGTTAATGCCGCCAGCTATGGCTGCATCAATACACTCGTGAGTTTGTTTTAAGTGAGCCTTAGTAATGGCGTCTTTATTCCAACCGCCGCCTAGGCCCATACAGCCAAAAACGAGTCTACTAACATGAGGTAAATATTTTGCCAAAGGGGTGTGAAGCATGATGACTATCCTTATTAGTGTGCATAGCCCTCACTGTAAACAAAAACACGTCTGCAAACAAACTTTAATACGTGCAGTTTTATAGGCATAAAAAAAGCGCAGTAAACTGCGCTAATCGGTTGGATTAAATCCTAAATACTAGCCAACAAGCGCCAGTAATATACCTGCGGCTACGGCACTTCCTAGTACCCCAGCTACGTTTGGCCCCATAGCATGCATAAGCAAAAAGTTATGTGGGTTATTCTCAAGCCCAACTTTATTAACTACACGCGCCGCCATCGGTACTGCCGATACACCCGCAGCACCAATTAAAGGGTTAATAGGTGTTTTAGAAAGCTTGTTAAGGCCTTTTGCCATAAACACACCCGATGCTGTACCAATAGCAAATGCCAGCGCACCGAGCACCAAAATACCAATGGTTTCTACAGTTAAAAACTGATCGGCCGCTAGTTTAGAGCCCACTGCCAAACCTAAAAATATCGTGGTTATATTAATAATTTCGTTTTGGGCACTGTTACTAAGCCTATCTACAACACCAGACTCACGCATTAAATTACCTAAACAGAACATACCTACTAAGGGAATAGCCGCTGGTAAAAACATAGCGGTTAAGCTCAGTACCATTAAAGGAAATACTATTTTTTCTTTTTTAGATACTTTGCGCAGCTCTGGCATTTTAATAGCACGCTCATCAGGTGTAGTTAATGCGCGCATAATAGGCGGCTGAATAATTGGCACTAACGCCATGTAAGAATAAGCAGCAACCGCAATGGCACCTAGTAAATCAGGGGCAAGCTTAGATGCTAAAAATATAGCTGTAGGGCCATCGGCACCACCAATAATGGCAATGGCTGAGGCGTCTTGTAAGCTAAATTCAAAGCCAGGTACATAGTTTAATAAAATTGCCCCAAACAAGGTGGCAAAAATACCAAACTGCGCGGCTGCACCCAGTAATAACATACGCGGGTTGGCAATAAGCGCACTAAAATCGGTTAGCGCCCCTACTCCCATAAAAATTAATAAAGGGAAGATCCCCGTATCAATACCTACGTAGTACACGTAATAAAGCAAACCACCTGGGTCAGAAAGCCCAGCAACCGGAATATTAGTCAGTATTGCGCCAAATCCAATCGGCAGCAGTAATAGGGGTTCAAAGTTTTTAGCAATGGCTAAAAACAACAACAAACACCCTACCGCAATCATTATTAAGCCAGGAAACGTAAAGTTAGCAATGCCGGTAGCATGCCAAAGGTTTAAAAGACCTTCCATTAAAGCTACTCCTACGCCATCGCTATAATTGCATCGCCCGTTGTCACAGCATCACCTTCAGACACTAAGACCTCAGCCACAGTACCTGAGTGCATTGCACGAACCTCGGTTTCCATTTTCATCGCTTCCATAATAACAACCACATCGCCTTCGTTTACGGCTTGGCCTGCTTTTACTTTTACTTTAAAAATATTACCCGCCATTGGCGCATTCAGTGTTTCACCTGATGCAACCGATGCTGATTGTGGTAAGTGCTCTGAATCTTTTAGCGTTACCTCTTTAAGCTCGCCACCTTGCGCAACCACTACATCGTAAACTTTACCGTCAACTTTAACGCTGTATTGCTCAGCGCTAACACCTTTGTTATTTGCAGGTTTTGCTGCTGGCTTAGCGTTTGCGTTTGCATCATCAGCACTTGGCACTGCTTCAAAGGCATCTGGGTTGTTACGGTTTTTAATAAATTTAAGGCCAACTTGTGGGAATAATGCATAGGTAAGCACATCATCTATTTGCTCATCAGCAAGTGTTAAACCTTGTTCTTGCGCTTCTTTTTGCAGCTCTGCTTCAAGCGTTGCAAGCTCTGGGGCTATATTATCTGCAGGGCGACACGTAATAACCTCGCTGCCATCAAGCACTCGCTCTTGCAGCTCTTTATTCATAGGTGCAGGTGTTAAACCATACTCGCCTTTTAAAACACCGGCGGTTTCTTTGGTAATTGTTTTATAACGCTCACCCGTAAGCACATTTAGTACTGCTTGTGTGCCTACAATTTGCGATGTTGGAGTAACTAGCGGGATAAAACCTAAATCTTCACGCACGCGTGGGATCTCAAGTAAAACTTCATTTAGCTTATCTGCTGCGCCTTGCTCTTTAAGTTGGTTTTCCATGTTGGTTAACATGCCACCAGGTACTTGCGCGAGTAAAATACGGCCATCAACACCTTTAAGGCTCCCCTCAAAGGCAGCGTACTTTTTACGTACATCTCTAAAGTAAGCCGCTATTTCTTCTAGCTGGTTTAAATCTAATTCGGTATCGCGGGGCGTTCCTTCAACAATCGCTACAATGGTTTCTGTAGCTGAATGACCGTAAGTCATACTCATTGAAGAAATAGCGGTATCAAGCATATCAATGCCTGCATCAATGGCTTTTTGATATGTAGCAGTACTTAAACCGGTGGTTGCATGGCACTGCATAGCAATAGGGATAGAAACGGTTTCTTTTAGCCCTTTAATAAGTTGCTCTGCATCGTATGGTTTTAATAAGCCTGCCATATCTTTAATACAAATAGAGTGACAACCTAAATCCTCTAGCTGTTTTGCAAGGGTTAACCACATATCAAGGGTATGCACTGGGCTTACAGTATAAGAAATAGTGCCTTGCGCGTGTGCTCCTACTTTTACAGCCGCTTTAATTGCCGTTTCTAAGTTACGTACATCGTTCATGGCGTCAAAAATACGAAATACATCTACACCATTTTTGTGGGCACGCTCTACAAACTTTTCTACCACGTCATCGGCATAATGGCGGTAACCCAATAAATTTTGCCCGCGTAATAGCATTTGCTGTTTAGTATTCGGCATTGCTTTTTTAAGGGCACGAATTCGCTCCCACGGATCTTCACCTAAATAACGAATACAAGAATCAAACGTAGCGCCGCCCCACGACTCAATAGACCAATAACCGGCATCATCAAGTTTGCTAGCAATAGGTAGCATGTCATCTAAGCGCATACGGGTTGCAAGTAAAGACTGATGAGCATCGCGTAAAACAAGTTCTGTTAATTTTAATTTAGCCATGTGCGCCTCTTATTTATTATTTGATTTGTACTGAGCAATGGCAGCACTAATAGCAGCGATGTGCTCGTTTGGCACACCTTGAGATTTTAAAGATGGTGATTTAACCGGTATTGCAACTTCAGCCTCGTCAAAACGAGCAACCAAGTTAGACATGAGTGACACAGCACCAATCAATATTGAAAGAAATACAAACACGCCCACCATGCCCGTCAGCATCAAGCTACCTGCGGTTGTGAGTACAGCTCCTATATCCATTTTTCTCCCCCTGCACTATATAGCGATATAAAAAACCGCTTTATTTAAATAATTATTCACCGAATGATAACAAAACTTTTAACTTTGTCCACCACCTGTCAATTGGTAAAACCAATTAAAATTAAACTAACATACAGTCACAACAGTTAACATAGCTAATACAGGGTTAAATTGGCCTAGATATAGATGATAAAAATAACCGTTATAGGCAAAGGTTATATGGTTAAACCCAAAACAACTTAAAAATCATGAAAAATAGTAAGTTAAACGGCAGGTAAAAAATCAGTTTGGGCTAAAATGTAAATTGGTCTTACCAAGACTAGTAAAGCAGCGCGCAAAAAATATTTATTTTTTCACTCTCTTTACAATAGTGTGAATAAGTTACATCGTTAAACGTAAAACTTACCAATCCTAAATTTACAACCCTCGCTCAAAAAACATAACATATTGAAAATTAACAAAATTAAACTCTGGCACGCAACTGGCATTATTACTTTCGAACGAATTTGATAACCAAGGAGAAAACAATGTTACGCTGGACAATTACATTTTTAGTTATTGCTTTAATCGCTGCAGTGTTAGGTTTTGGTGGTATCGCAGGTGCCGCAGCTGGTATAGCAAAAATTATATTCTTTATCTTTTTAGTACTTTTAGTGATTTCTTTAGTTTCAGGTGCGCTGCGCGGTAAATCGCCCAGGTAGCTACTAACATACTTAAAACACTAAACAATCAACATATACAAGGAATTACATTATGAACTCAACAACTTTAAAAGCAGCACTAATCGCCGTATTTGCAGGTTTCTTTATGATGGGTTGTGAAGACAACCACGCAGAAGAAGCAGGTGAGCGTATTGATGAAGCAGTAACTGACGTGCAAAACTCTGTTGAAGATGCATGTGAAAATGTAAAAGAAGGCGTTAACGCAGAAGAAACTAACTGTTAATCTGTTTGGTAACGTAAAAAACGGCTTTTAATAAGCCGTTTTTTTGTGCGCTAATAAAAAGCGGCTTCTAACTCTTATAATGCATAGCCTACATTAACGGGTGTGATTTTTACGCTAGCTTGTTAAAATAGCGAAAACTATTACTTATTAGCAATTATGGCACTGACCACCACTTACACACTCGATAAACCCTACTACTACGAATGCTTTGACGAGTCCCACTCTTATAGTAAAGCAGCCAAGCCAAAGTATTTTTTGCTGGCATTACTGGTGTGCTTAGGTTTAATTAGTATTTACGCTATGGACGATCATTACCTAGGTACATTTTTAATAATGCTGGGAGTATTAGAATGCGTTGCCTTTTATTACCGCAGGCCTTGGTGGGTTACGCGCCAAATGTTTAGTCGTGCTTCGGGTTCAACGGTTACTCTTTCGTTTACTGATGACGCTATTAGCACCGAAAACCACTATAAAAGCTATACATTTAAGTGGGCAGAAATAACCCATATTATTAAAACTAACCACGGCTACTTAGTGCACCATAATAAAGGTATGCAATATATTTCTAGCAGTGTATTAACCGATGAAATGCGCGATTTTATAAACAAAAAAGCCACTCAGTGAGTGGCTTTTGGTATAGCTAAGTGCATTACTCAGCTAAGTATACGTGTTGATTAAGCATTGCCCGGATTAGGGTTAGACTTTTCAGCTTGTATACGCATGTAAATCTCTTCACGATGCACTGAAACGTCTTTAGGTGCGTTAACACCAATTCGAACTTGATTTCCTTTAACACCTAATACAGTAACAGTTACTTCGTCACCAATCATTAGGGTTTCACCTACTCTACGAGTTAGTATTAGCATTCTCTTGCTCCCATGTTCCAATAAATTATAAGATTCCGCTTGACCATTTTAATGAAAAATTGATTGAAAAGTAAGTAAAAACTCCCAAACTATCCATTTTCTGTTAAAAATTCTGAGTGTAACGCTCTTACTGCTAGTTCTAAATACTTCTCGTCAATTAAAACCGATACCTTGATTTCAGACGTCGATACTAAAACTATGTGTATGCCTTCTTGCGCCAATGCATCAAAAAATTGATGCGCTACACCACTGTGAGACTTCATTCCTATGCCAACAGCCGACACTTTTGCAACTGTTGTATCACTAGAAATGCTATCAGCCTGCAGATTTACCTGTTGTTGAGTTAGTAAATCGTGTGCTTGCAAATAGTCATTTGAATGCACAGTAAAAGCATAGTCTATTTTTTCAAAGTTATGATTAACTTGACTAATCATATCTATTTCGATGCCATTTTCTGCAAAAAGTTTCAAAATTTTTGTAAGAGAATGAACACAGTATGGTACGCCATGTACCTTTATCAAGCATTCATCACGATTAAACGCAATCCCCGACACAACCTTAGTTGGCATATCGCTCTCCTCAAAACTTATTAGCGTTCCTTCATCGGGCTCAAAACTCGAAAGCACCCTTAGCGGCATTTTATGATTACCAGCCGACTCAACAGCACGAATATGCAATACTTTTGCGCCTAAGCTTGCCAGCTCTAGCATTTCGGCAAACGTTACATGGCGCATTCGCTGTGCGTTTGGTTCTACACGAGGATCAGTAGTGTATACGCCATCAACGTCGGTATAGATCTGACATTCATCGGCTTTTATTGCCGCGGCTATTTCTACCGCAGAGGTATCGGTGCCGCCGCGTCCAAGGGTTGTAATATTGCCCTCTACATCGCGCCCCTGAAAACCGGCAATAATCGCAACCCGATTATGCTCAAGTTCATGCTTTAAACGCGTCGCAGCAACCTCTTCAATACGGGCTTTACCAAACATGTTATCGGTTTGAATATTAACCTGATCGGCTAGTAGACTTACAGCCGAATGGCCACGTTTTATAATAGCCATAGCAAGGAGCGAAACAGAAACCTGTTCTCCAGTGCTAATAAGTACGTCTAATTCTCGGCTACTCGGGCGAGTATCTATTTGCTTGGCGAGGTTAATTAAGCGGTTGGTTTCTCCCGACATGGCCGAAAGAACCACAACCACTTGATGACCTTGCTGCTTAGTTTTAACAACAAGGTCGGCGACCGCTTCTATTCGCTCAATAGAGCCAACCGAAGTGCCGCCAAACTTTTGGACAATAAGTGCCACGTAAGCTTAAACTTTCTCACTTACCCAGGCAGTCACGCTTTCAAGCGCGGCATTTAGGTTTTCAGGCTGTGAACCACCCGCTTGTGCCATATCAGGACGACCGCCCCCTTTACCGCCTACTTGGCCTGCCATGTGGTTTACAAGCTCACCGGCTTTAACTTTACCGGTTAAATCTTTCGTTACACCGGCAATTAGGCTTACTTTTTCGCCGCTGGCAACACCCAGTGCAATAACACCTGAGCCAATCTTGTTTTTAAGATCGTCAACCATGCCACGAAGCGCTTTAGATTCAGTTCCTTCAACGTTTGCCACTAGTAGCTTAACGCCATTAATTTCAACAATCGAATCAAGTAAAGACGCACCCGCTGCACTGGCTAGCTTATCGTTAAGCTGTGCAATTTGCTTTTCAAGGCCTTTAGACTTTTCAAGAAGCGCAGTTACTTTTTCAAGTACCGATGCGCTATCACCTTTTACCAGCGCTGCTACATCGTTTAGCTGTTTTTCTTGCTCGCTTACATACGCCACTGCATCTGCGCCTGTTACTGCTTCAATACGGCGTACGCCTGCAGCAATACCGCTTTCAGATACAATTTTAAATAAGCCAATATCACCCGCGCGCTCTACGTGCGTACCGCCACACAGTTCAATTGAGTAATCGCCAATGGTTACTACGCGTACTTCATCGTCGTACTTTTCGCCAAACAGCGCCATTGCCCCTTTTGCTTTAGCGTCATCAATCGCCATAAGCTCAGTGTTAAGGGCAAAGTTACGACGAATTTCATCGTTAACTACACGCTCAATTTCACGTAGCTCGTCTTTAGTAACCGCTTCAAAGTGCGAGAAGTCAAAACGTAAACGCTCAGGCTCAACCAGCGAGCCTTTTTGGCTTACGTGTTCACCTAATAATTGGCGCAGAGCTTCGTGTAAAATATGCGTAGCTGTGTGATTTTTCTTAATGCGTTCACGACGGGCATCATCAATAGTTGCATCTACTTTATCGTTAACCGCAATGCGCCCTTGTACGCTACCGTGGTGCGCAAATGCATTACCCAGCTTAGTAGTGTTAGTCACTGTAAACTCGCCACCTGCAACAGTAATGGTACCGGTATCGCCTGTTTGGCCACCAGATTCTGCATAAAATGGCGTATGGTTAAGTACCACAATGCCTTGTTGGCCATCTTCTAAAATAGAAACCGACTCACCATTTGCAAACACTTCTACTACTGTAGCGCTATGATGTGTGCTGTCGTAGCCTTTAAACTCAGTGTGTTTTTCTGACTTTAATTGCTCGTTGTAATCGGCACCAAATTTACCCGCTTGCTGCGCTGTTTTACGCTGTACAGCCATGCACTCTTCAAAGCCTGCATGGTCTATTGTCATTTGGCGCTCACGGGCTACATCGGCCGTTAAATCAGCAGGGAAACCATAAGTGTCGTATAATTTAAATACTAAGTCACCAGGAATAACATCGCCTTTAAGCTCGCTTAGGCTTTCTTCTAAAATAGCTAAGCCACGCTCAAGGGTTTTACCAAATTGTTCTTCTTCAATGCGCAGTACTTTTTCGATAATTTCTTGCTGCTTTGCAAGCTCTGGGTAAGCTTGGCCCATTTGTTCAATAAGCGCTGCAACCAGTTTATAGAAAAACGCACCTTGTGCACCAAGCTTGTTACCATGGCGTACTGCACGACGAATAATACGACGCAATACATAACCACGGCCTTCGTTTGACGGCATAACACCATCAGAAATTAAAAACGCACACGAACGAATATGATCCGCCACAACGCGTAGCGACTTATCGTTTAAATCTTGTGCGTTAGTTACACTTGCCGCAGCTGCAATTAAGCCTTGGAACAAGTCGATTTCGTAGTTTGAATGCACGCCTTGTAAAATAGCAGCAATACGCTCAAGGCCCATACCTGTATCAACAGATTGTTTAGGCAGCGGCTCCATAGTACCGTCGCTTTGACGGTTGTACTGCATAAATACAAGGTTCCAAATTTCGATAAAGCGGTCGCCATCTTCTTCAGGCGAGCCCGGAGGACCACCCCAAATGTGCTCACCGTGATCGTAAAATATTTCAGAACACGGACCACACGGGCCAGTATCGCCCATTGACCAAAAGTTATCTGAGGTAGCAATACGAATAATACGATCTTCGCTTAGGCCAATATCATTGTGCCAAAAGCCAAATGCATCTTCATCGTCGTGGTAAATAGTAACAAGTAGTTTTTCTTGTGGTAATTTAACAACCTCAGTTAAAAACTCCCACGCAAACTTAATAGCGTCTTGTTTAAAGTAATCGCCAAAACTAAAGTTACCTAGCATTTCAAAAAATGTATGGTGACGCGCTGTGTAACCTACGTTTTCTAAATCGTTATGTTTACCACCAGCACGCACACAACGCTGTGCACTTGTAGCACGCGTGTAAGGGCGAGTTTCGGCGCCTAAAAACACATCCTTAAAAGGAACCATGCCGGCATTGTTAAATAACAACGTGGCATCGTTACCCGGAATAAGTGAAGCCGATTGGACAATTTGGTGCTGTTTGCTGGCAAAAAAGTCTAAAAACTGTTGCCTAAGTTGTGCCGTAGTCATGTGCTGCATGTGAAAATCTCACCTGTATTTACTGTGCTTGCATTGCAAAATCTATTTGTTCGTAGCTAAATCCTCGGTACATTAAGTAGCGCACGCGCTTAGCTTTATCTTTGTACTCGAGGTTGGCCGGTGTAGTTGAATACTTTTTGTTGTACGCTTCCTGCGCAAGCTCAAACCAGTCTATTTCAAGCTCTTCAACCACTCTTTCAAGTAGTGAACGGTCAATCCCTTTGCCTATGGCTTCGCTTTGAATGCGCTTTAAGCCATGGCCTTTAAAAATGTGTTTTCTGACAAACCCTTCGCAATAGCGTTGCTCGTTAATAAAATTGTGCTCTTCGCACCAATTAAGCAGGGTTTCTATAAACTCGTCGCTGGCTTCTTTTTGCTGAAGCTTAAAGGTTAACTCGCGGCGCGAATATTCTTGGCGCCCAAGTAACCACAGTACATAGTTTTTAAGCTTTTGTTTTAACTTATCATCCATTAAGCGTCAAAGCGCCCGCTTTGTTCACTGCTAAGTGGTTTAACATTACTATCGTCACTTGGCGGTACAACTGGCATAAAAATAGCCTGATAAGATACAAAGAAACTAATGTAGCAAATTGGCATTAAAATCAACAGCGGTAAGAACGATAAGAACATAGAAAGCGCCATAAATAACACACAAATAATGCCAAAAACACTCAATGCGAACAGGTTATGATAAAAAACCAATAGCGAATTTTTAAGCGCCGTTAAAATGCGTTTTTCTTTACTAAAATAAATAAGCGGTACCGCGTAAGCAAACGCCATTAAATACACCGCCATTGCCACTAAAAATAGCACCACACTGGCGCCCGAAATACTATTTAAGGTTTGCTCAAGCGCAATGTTAGGATCAAGCCCCTCTTGGCTCATAATAGCCACCGCATCAGCAAATAGGCCATTAGCCAATAAGGCCATTAAAATACCCGCTCCCATTTGGTAAAGCGCTAAACGTAGTAGCCCTAAACGGTTACCTTTTGCGCTAAAGGGTTTGAGTATGTCGGCGAGCATAATTTTACCGCCCTGCTGCTTGCTAAGCACCGCTTGGTAAAAACCGGCGGTTAAAAAAGGCGTAGCAAGTGCCGCAACAACTTGCAGCAAAGGTAAAAATAACGACAGTATGCCCACTATGCCTATTAATAAGTGCATAACTACAAAGGTAAATGGCTGGGTTTTAAAAATATGCCAACCGGCTTTAAACCACTTTAGCCCGGCATCGGCTTTAAAAATTCGTAATTCGTTAGACATACTGGCTCTTAAATTAAACAAAACACGCCAAGTATAACTTGGCGTGAGGGGGGATTAACAGACACTACATGATTAAATAGTTAAGGTTTTTTAATTTTTTTAATATCTAACATATGTGCGCCGTGTTTTATTTTGGTTTCTAGGTAAGCTTTGTTACCTGTAAGGCCTGCTTTAATATGCGCATGGGTACCAATAACGGTGTCTACTTCAATGCCGGCATCTTTTAATGCATTAAGCTTTTTAGGGTTATTGGTCATTAATTTAACGTGGCTTAAATTAAGTGCGTTGAGCATTAATACCGCGTCCGAAAAATCACGTAAGTCGTCGGCAAAGCCTAAGTGGTTATTAGCCTCGTAAGTGTTCATCCCTTGAGATTGCAGCACGTAAGCATCAATTTTATTATATAAACCAATACCTCGGCCCTCTTGGCGTAAATACAATAACACCCCGCCTTGCTCGTGCATCATTTCAATACACTCATTTAACTGCTCGCCACAATCGCAGCGCGATGAATGAAACACATCACCGGTTAAACACTCAGAGTGCATGCGAATAAGCGGCACATTTTGATTTACATCAGCATTGTTAAATACAAACGCAACGTGTTCTTGGCCGTCTTTTAAGCCACTAAAAGACACTATTTCTGCGGGAATATCACTATTTTTGCCAACATTAAGCTGGGCTCTTGCTCTTACTTGCGCCACGACAAATCCAAATAATTAAATAACTACGACACCATAAGGTGATAATATCACAAATGTTTAAAGTTAGATCGTAGTACACTAGGTTTATGGCAAATATATGGCGATTACACAGCCTATTTTCAATCTTAATATGCAATAAACTCCCACTACCTAGGGCTATTTCCCCAAAACAATGACAAACTTGTACGCATTTGCTATTTTAATTTTATTACTTTTACCACGCTGCTTATACATTAAGTTAATACACCGCACCTATAAAAAGCTAAAACGGTGTTACCTAGTTATCTCAGCAGGCACTATTAGTACAGTTTAATGACGAAAGTTAGTTACAGCTTAGTGCACATGGGTATTAGGTAATTAGTTAATTTTATAAGCAAGCGCCCACACAAAAGATAATGAAAACTATTATCACTTGTGGTATTTTGTTTCTAGATTGAACACTAATAGGGATTATTATGAAAGCACAACACCTCGCCTTAGTTATCGGATTAACCTTTACGCCTTTTGCAAGCCAGGCCAATGCAAGCCAAGTAAGCGATGATAAAGCCGCCTTTTCTAATGCATACCAAAGTTATTTAACGGCTGTTAAAAAAGACGAAAACATAGAGCAAGCAGCTAAACATGCCTATATTACAGGCCTTGCGCTTTATGGTGATAAAAGTGATAACACCGCAAGCCTTGCTATTAATTACGCCAAAGCAATTACAGCGCCGCGCTCTATCAACGACAAAAAAAATGTATCAGAGCAACGCTTCGAACTTTACTCGCAAGCCTATACAATACTGGCAAATAACCACGGTAAAAATGCAATAGAAACAATCGATGCCCTAATAGGCAAGGCTGAAAACACCAGCTCGGCCTATCAAGCCGATAACGATTACGACCGTATAATTGAAATAGCTAAAACACAAAACAACCCTAAATTTGTTGCCGACATGCAGTTTGAAGCAGCCTCGCTGTTAGCCAAAAAATTTGCTCATAAAAAGTACCATAAAGCTAAAACGCTGCTTAACCAAGCCGATGACTACTACCGTAATAACCTAGACGACAATACCGTAGAGCGCATTAAAGCCGACTTTTTAATGGCGTCGTTTGCTCAAGGTAAGAAAAAATACAATGAAGCCATTGAACGACTAAACCATGTTGTATCGGTATTTGATAACAACTTAAGCTTTGATCACAGCGCTGAGCTTACTGCGCACTCAAAGCTTGTTAACCTTTATGAAAAAACAGGCCAAAGCGAGCAAGCCACTAAGCATTGTTTAGCAATTGCTAAAATGGTGCCGTGGAAAAAAACACAAGAGCAAACACCTATATATCGCAAAAACCCTGAGTACCCACAAAACAAAGCGCGCCAAATGCGAGACGGTATTGTCGTTGTTGAATTTGACGTAGATACCGCAGGCTTTGTTAAAAACCCAGAGGTAGTTAGCTCACAAGGGGGGAAAGAGTTTGAAAGGTCGGCACTTACAGCACTTAAAAAGTGGCGTTATGCACCAAAATTTGAAGACGGCCAACCCGTTGTTGCAAGCACTCAAGTACAGCTCGACTTTAAAATAGCCAGATGACACGCAAGGTATTATAGCGTCTTTTTGTTCAGGTAGCTTTATTCAAAGCTTTGCGAGTATTTTATCGCTCGCGGCTTCAATTAAATCGAGCACATTTTCAAAGCCATCATCGCCGCCGTAGTATGGGTCGGGTATGGTGCTTTGGCTTTGCTCGCCGTATTCTAAAAACAATGCCAGCTTGTAATGTAAATGGGTGGGGCATTGCGCTTTTAAGTCAGCTAAGTTTTGTGTGTCGGCCGCTAAAATTAAATCAAACTCAGTAAAATCGCTGCTGCGCACTGGGCGCGAAAATATACCTTTAAAGCTATAACCGCGTTTTTCACCCGCAGCCATTGAGCGGCTATCTGGCGTTTTACCTTCGTGGTAGCCAATAGTCCCTGCCGAGTCTACCTTAACCTCAACACCTAATTTTTTAGCACGCGCTTTTAACACCGCCTCTGCTGTGGGCGAGCGGCAAATATTACCTAAACACACTATCAGTACTTTTTTCATTAAGGCTCCTTTAGCTAATTTAACCACCTAGGCTTTAAAACTGTTTTAATATAGCCTCGTTATAGTCATCGGCATTTAAAGTCAGGTTATACTTGGCCGCCACACTATCAAGCTCGGCTTGTTTTATAGCTAACTCATCCATAGTAATGGTGTTATCGTCAAGCTGCCATAAAAGCCGTGAGCCCGCATAACTATAATGAATCGCTAACAATGCATCGGCATTACCCTCACGCCCTGCCGCTTTTAGCTTTGGCATTTTGCGGGTTATTTTATTAAGCGCTTGTTTAAGCTCCCACACATATACCACTTCGGTCATAAAACTATGGGTACGGTATTTATTTAACAGCCAGCCAATGGCCAAACTTGTTATAACAACACCGGTTAAATTCCAATGAAAATGGCTCCCGCTTTCATCAGGAAACAACGCAATTAACGTTTGCGATATAGCCAAGCTGCCAACAGCTAAACCCGCCGCACACCCTACAATTACCCTATTTAAATGTTTGCGGTAACGTGCTTTATCTATTTGTATGAGTTGCATAACAGCCTAAAAAATTAATAAGTAAAAATATAGCGAACGCTATTGTAACTAAACCCCGCAATTTTTATAAAATTATTTAACCCCTTTTTGATTTGCCCCCCGTTATAGCTTTTAAACAACCCAATAAGTTTACTCGGAGCGGCTTATGCACACACTTGAAGTACCCAATAATTCAGCATTTATTAAAACATCAACCGCCGTTATTGGCGGCGCAGTAATGACCTTTGCCGCCTTTGCATTTATGCAATACCTAATTAGTGGCGAGCAGCGCGCACCTATAAAACTCGGCGAGGATATTATTGTAGAGATTTTTCAGGCACCAGAGGATTCACAAGTAAGGCATATACAAAAAATACAGCCACCACCGCCTGTGCCAAAAACGCCGCCTAAAGCGCCACCAGTCGATACCTCAAACGACCCTGTAATAGCGATTAACGAATTAACACCAATCACTATTGATGATTTTGGAGATGATATAAATAGCACGATTAACCGCCCAACAGGCGATGCAACACCTATAGTGCGCATAAATCCAAAATACCCAACATCTGCCGCGCGCAATGGCATAGAAGGCTGGGTACAACTGAGCTTTAGTATTTCGCCCACCGGCGAAGTAATAAACCCAGTGGTAATAAACGCCGAGCCCAAACGCACCTTTGACCGCGAAGCAATAAGAGCCATAAAACGCTGGAAATATCGCCCCAAAGTAATAGAAGGTGTGGCACAATTACAAACAGATCAAACCGTACAGCTCGATTTTAAATTAGATAACTCTATTTAACGGACTAAACGCCTATGCTACTCAGTATTAAGTCATGGTTATTTGAAACGCCAAGCAAGGATTGCATGGCAAGTTACGCAAAAAGTGGCGACAACCGCTACTTAGAGCAGCTTATTTCCCTATACAGTAACGATTTATATCACTACCTAGTGACGCAATCTAATACGCATTTAGCATACGACGTAAGCCAACAAACCTGGCTAAAAGTAATCGAAAAACGCCACCTTTACCAAGCGCAAACCACGCCAAAAGCGTGGTTATTTAAACTCGCGCGCAACACATTAGTAGACGAATACCGCAAACAGCAACGCTTTGTAGAGCTTGACGAAAACACCCACCTACCCGCGCAGCAAAAAGAGCAAGGTAATAACAATAGTATTAGCAATATAAATTACCAAGCGTTCGATAGCGCACTCAAGCAACTGAGCTTTGTACAGCGCGAAGTCATTACCTTACAACAAGAAGGCTTTAGCCTTGCCGACATAGAGCTTATAACGCAAAGCAACCATGAGAGCGTAAAAACAAGGCTGCGCTATGCCAAGCAAAACCTTAAACGTTTATTAGGAGCAAACAATGAACAAGCCTGATGAGCAGTTTGATCAAAAGCTCACTCAACACTACAAAGAGCGAAAAGCACGCACTACACTCAGCGCTTCCCAACAAAAAGCGTTACTTAATAATGCCAGCCATAAAAAGCCCTCAAGGCTTAGTTTTACGCTACAGTTAACCAGCCTTGCCTGCGCACTGGGCGTATTCGCATTTATTGTGTTTGATAGTAACGAGGGCATTAACCACGCACCTAAAACGGTGCTTAACACTATAGACATTCACGACTACTCAATTATTAAAACCCACGAAATAAACCCATCGGGCAGTTACACAAGCGCCATTACCGAGCAAAAACACGCACTCGATACTCAGCACGCTAATAGCTTGCGCTTACACCAACAACGCCACATAGAATACGGCACGCTCGTAAAGGTTGATAACGACTGGTACATAGCCAGCTGTAATGACGAGGTACTGGTACAAATTAAGCAGTCACTGCTCAGTGATTTAAAGGGTAAACATGCGGTAGAAAGTGGTCTAAATACGGGTGATATGCTTGCTATGGCGCATAACGGTAAAGGGCAGATTGTAGCGCTTAAACATGCGGGAGTTGGGACTAGGCAGTGTGGGGCTTAGGTGGTTTAGCTCAGTTAATGTTGGTGGTAATTTAGATATTTATTACCACCGAGAACACAGAGGCGCTTCGCGCTGCACAGAGGTAGTTAACTATCGCCCATATAATCTAATGGTGAGGAAAGCTCTATAAAATCACGATATTGCTCTTTGGTAATTTTGTTGTATTCATCTTTGATATAGATATAGTCAAGCCATAATAAAGTAACTTCTGGAGAAGCTTCTATTTTATGCTGTGCTAACGCATTTTCTGTGTATTGCAGTTCCGTTAAACCATCATCACTAGAAGAAACCCAAAAATCATAAGGATTTGATTCTGAAACAAAAATACTGCAAAAAATATTCTCAATAAATTTAGATAGTGAAATAGGGTAATCACCTTCATAGTAATTATTTACTTTTGTACCCAAATTTTCATGGTAAAGTTGTTCCGTATATGAGTCAGGGTCAATAAAATAGGTTAACTCGGCCGAAAAATGTTCTTCCGAAATATTTTTTTGTAAAAAGCTGCTTAAACTTATATTTTCCATTTTACCCTTACTATTTGGTTCTTTCCGCTTAAATAGTCCACTAATTATCTCTTCATAAAGTGGGTGGTTTTTTTCATGGATACAAAACAAAATAGCGAGCACAAGCACATCTACTTTTTTACCATTTGGTAAATTTACAATAATGGCAGTAATGCGTTCAGTAATTTGAATAGCTGTTCTTGCTGACACCTGAAAAGCATCTAATACAACAGAGATATTAGCTAAAGCAGTTTCGGGGTTTTCTGTGCGGGGGAGTAGCTCAATACTTTTACTTTTTAAGTACGTAGTTTCAAATTTAGTTGTATCACTATGTACTGATAAAAAATCCTTCAAAGCAGGACGCTTTAAACTATAACGACTATTAAAAAAACGGCCTAAATAAACCTTAACGTCAAACCCTTCACCGTATATTGATTTTATTGTATGTTGGAGTTGTTCTGTATCTGTTGCCACAACAAACACGATACCTTTTACATCAAAAATATGTTTAATAGTCTCTAGCATTTCTACTGCATAACTTGGGCGACAACGGTCTAATTCATCAATAAAAATAAATATAGGTAACGACTTATCTTCCTGCTCTTCAAACTTATTTACCCAATCAGCTAACTTCGCTTTGATTACTTCAACGCTTTTATTTTTAGCTTCATGATCTTTAATTAAGTTTTGTGCAAGCGCCTTTACAGCAGGCGAAAAGTCGCTGCCCGTCGGCTTATTAGAGTTTTGATTTTGGTCATTTTCAGTTTCATCATCAGAAAATAGTAATGTGTGTAACTCATCTAAATCGATGCCTGATATTTTTTTAGTTAGGCCTTGTGCGATAGCAGGTGCAACAGCCTTAAACATCGAAACGGCACTTTTAGGTATGGTTATATTAAACTTAGCCTGACGTTGAAGCTGCTTGATGATACCTGCAATTACAGTTAAAAATGGGTCGTCTGAATAGTCTTGCTGCCATGCATCAATATATACAACAGGAAAATCTACTATTAATTCTCGTGACCAACGCTTAAGAAAATAGGTTTTACCTGCCCCCCATTCAGCATTAAGATTTAATACATAGTTTTTCTTTTGCTCATCATCAGGCCTACTTTCGTCATAACCTTCTTGAGCCAATAGCCTTGATAAGAAAGTGGCGTAGCGAGCTCTATCTAATTTATCTGCAGGAAAATATTCCTCTAATGGTGGCTTAGTTGCTTCACTCCAATTAAATTCTTTCATTTAATTCCTTTTAAGTAGTCTTTTTTCATAGTGCGATATAAAACGATCGCCGCTGAGTTCTCCGAGCTAACGCCCAACGCGCCAGCAAGCTTTACGCCTACAACAAACACTACATATAACTAACTTTAGTGTGCTCATTACATTGGTGATACTTTGGGTTTCGTGTCACTCAACCCAACCTACGTCGCTAATATCTTGTAAATCATCGGTAATGGCTACTGCTTTAAAAGTCGTTGTTCTGGATTGTGTAAGTATTTTAAGCCGATGGTCACTATACGTGTATGTACCATTGTTATAACGCGTAGTTGAACATTACCAATAACCACAATTGAGCCTTTACTGATTTCTCCTGAGAGCTTTTGGTTGATCACTTCTTCCAAGCTTATGCCCTCTGGCGCGTCTATTTTCATGTGGTATGAGTAAAATATATCGCCTACTAACGTAACCCCTTTCACTTTAAGTTCGTTGCGCGCTAAGTGGCTGTCTTGGTGGTTTGTTTTATCGGTTGCTGTAAAAACTAAATCAACAAAAGGTCTGTTAGCGGGTTTTAAAACAACAAATAAATGATCGTTTGGTTTTAATTTAGTTGAGCCGCGTGGCGGTATGATTGAAGGCCCTCGTGTGATCATGGCTACAACTACACTTTCTGGCAGAGCAGCATGTGACAAACTGCGCCCAGAAACCCGAGAAACCTCACTTAACGTGTACTCTACAATTTCTATATCAATATCGTTTAGGGCGGTAATTTCGAGCGTTGCAGCTGCTAAATCGGGTGGCGGCTCTATTAAACTTAACTTTTTAGCCATCCAAGGCATAGTTGAGCCTTGCAACGTAGCCGAGATTAACACCACGAAAAAAACCACATTAAAAATAAGCTCCGCCCCTGAAAGACCAAATAGCAGTGGGAATATGGCTAAAATAATGGGCACTGAGCCTCTTAGCCCCACCCAAGATACAAATAAAGTTTCGCGATTATTAAAGCCAAATAATTTTAAAATTGGCGCTACCGCTAGTGGGCGAGCAACAAAAATAAGTGCCAGTGCTATTAACAACCCTTCTAGCCATACATCAACCAACGACGAGGGGTTAATTAAAAGCCCCAATACAACAAACATGGTTATTTGCCCAAGCCACGCTAAACCATCGTGAAACAGAAAAATGCCGCGTTTATATACAAATTTACTGTTACCTAAAATAACGCCGGTTATAAATACAGCTAAAAAGCCACTGCCGCCAAGCGTTGCAGAAAGGCCAAAAGAAAGCAGCCCAAATGCGGTTACCATTACTAAATACAAACCTGATGCATTTAATTTTATTCGATTAATAAACCACACCGACACCTTACCAATTAAAAACCCACAAACGGCGCCTACGCCCATTTGCTGGGCAAATAACTGCAGTAAACCCAGCCCTATTGGCATGTCGTTCACTAGCATTTCGAGCAAACCAACCGTTAAAAAAATAGCCATTGGGTCGTTCGAGGCACTTTCTATTTCAAGGGTTGATTTAAGTTTTTTATTTAAGTGAATACCGGCGCTTCGTAAAAGTGCAAATACGGCTGCGGCATCTGTAGAGCCCACAATAGCGCCCAGCAAAACGCCTTGTAATACGGGTAAGTCTAAAATATAAGTGGCGACAAGGCCGGTAATTACAGCCGTTAAAAGCACCCCGACCGTTGCTAAAGCCGAAGCAGGTTTCCACACTTGTTTAATAGAGCTGGTTGGCGTTTGTAGCCCACCATCAAATAGAATAATAGCCAGTGCTAACGTGCCCAGAGCATGCGCAGCCCCTGCGTTATCGAATGATATACCGGCAATACCGTCTTCACCTGCAAGCATGCCCACCAGTAAAAATAGCACCAGTACGGGTAAGCCAACGCGCGCAGATAGCTTGCTCGAGATAACCCCTAGTAAAATTAAAATGGCACTAACAAGAATGATATTATCTATTACAAACATAGTGTGAGTTTTCTGCCTTGTATAAGTTAAAAAGTAAGAATTTATAGCTATTAAAAAGCTTAAAGCTCATGCCATACAATAACCTAAAAAATATAAATACGGGTACTTAACTGCATATTTAAAACAAAAAAGCCTGCGATTAAGCAGGCCTTTGAGTATTTAAACGAGCAAATTTTATAACACTATTATGCTTGTTACTAAGTACGCTATAAACGTCAGTGCGCCGCCAAATAACGCATACGGTAGCTGCGTTTTAACGTGGGTGAGTAAGTCACACCCCGAGGCGAGTGCCGATACGGCGCTGGTGTCGGATATAGGGGAGCAGTGATCGCCAAATATACCGCCGCCTAAAATAGCGCCTACAACCAGTGAAGGTGGCAAACCGAGCGCTTGAATAAGCGGTACGCCAATAGGAATAAGTATGGCAAATGTGCCCCACGAGGTACCCGTAGTAAACGACATAACCGCGCCGGTTAAAAACAGCACTGGTACAATTAAGTAAATAGGTAGGTAATCGCCCACTAGTGATGCGACAAATACGCCCGTGCCTAGCTCTTTTAAGCTTGCGCCCAGTGTAAGTGAAAGCAATACAATGCTCACCAGCGGTAATAACTCGCCCATGCCTTTAAAGCCGGTATCGACTAATTGATGGTGAGTAAATTGGCGCGAGCTAATCATTAAAACATATGCAACCACAATGGCTAATACCGTTGCGTATAAAACTGATTTAGAGCCGCTGCCTTCTGCAAGTACGCCGTTGCCGGTGTAAAACATAAAGCCTACCATGCTCACAATTAAGGTAAGTAATGGCACGAGCATGTAACGCGCTTTAGAGCCTTTTACTTCTTCTTTTAGGTCGGTTTTTTGTAGCTCTAGTTTTTGCTCGGCTTCTTTCATTGGGCCGTGTACTTTATCAAACGCGATAGTGTAAAACACAATGACTAGCGTGATAATGGCGTAAAAGTTGTACCCTACGCTGCCCCATAAAATAGAAACCGCCGATTCGCTTAGTTCGTAATTGCCAAGTAAACCCAGTACAAATGCGCCCCAGCCGTTAAGTAATATTAAAATACACACAGGTGCACTGGTACTATCAATAATATAAGCAAGACGCGCTCGGCTCATTTTAAACTTGTCGAACAAGCCGCGTGATACAATACCTGAGGTTAATACGCTGAGGTTTGACTCTATAAATACTGCGATGCCGGTAAACATGGTTAAAAAGCCAACTTGGCGCTTACTTTTTGCAATGCCTTTATTCATAAGCATATTAACGGTGGCTGCTACGCCGCCTGATTCGCGTATGTAGGCAAGCAAGGCACCAATCATAATACTGAATATTAAAATGCGAGTGTTACCCGGCGAGCTGGCTACCGATATTATGCGCTCAATGGTATTTAAAAATGTAGCAAATAAGGTATTACCCTCGCCTTGTATAGCGAGTAAAAATTCTGATGAAGCCACGGCCACCAAAAGTGCCATTATTACTTCTTTTCGCCAAAATACGATAGCGATAGCAATGAGCGGCGGTAATATAGAATACCAAGACATAAATTAACCTTTATTAATAGCGAAGTGCGTTCGCTTTATTCACGTTGAAACGCTTATTTTACAGGCCGTTTTAAAAATGTGGCCTGAATTTGTAAACCGCTTAGCTTAATGGATTGGCTTAGTTAAGTCACCTGCAAATAAATCACTTAAGGCACTGCACTTAGGCCGTTTTAGCCTAAACGATAATTTATTGATTTAGTAGTGCTTCGTAAATAAGCGATACCACCGAGCCATATTGCGCGGTCTCGTATTGTTTGCCCAAAAACTGGTAATGTTTTTGGCTTCCTTTTATTTTTGTGTGCCGCGCATTGGTCAATAAAATAATGGCTAAGTCGTAGGTTGGATCAATAACCGTTACTGTGCCCGTCCAGCCGGTGTGACCATACGCTTGTGCACTTGCATAAGGGCCAAAATGCCAACGCCTAGCTTGGTTGTTACCTGCAAGCCTAAAGCCTAGGCCATAGGTTTCGTTGTTTAATTGTGGCGTTAAAAACTGCGCTAAGGTTGATGCGCTAAATAACTGGGTATTGCCAAAACCACCTTGGTTTAATAGTACTTGGCAAAGCACAGCTAAATCGGGTGCATTACTAAATAAACCGGCATGCCCTGCTACGCCATTAAACGAATAAAATGCTCGCTCGTCGTGCACTTCGCCTTGTAAAACATTGGTACGAATATTATCAAAGGTAATACGGCCATCACGAGTGTTGCCGCTAAGCTCGGTTGCTGCAAATTCAGCGCGTTTAAAGCCCTTTTTAAGTGGGTTAAATACCGTATTGGTCAGTTTAAGTGGGGCGTAAATGTGTTGCTCTAGGTAGTCATCAAGTGGTTGCCCGGTTATTCGCTCAACTAGTACGCCTAAAATCATGTAATCAATATCGGAGTAAACGGCTTGTGCGGGGTATTTATTGCTCAGCGGTACTTGCGTAAGTAACAGCTGCTTTGTGGTTTGGCTATTTTGCGAAAAATACGCATCGCCAGTTTTAGCACCTTTACGATGAAAATCAAACACAGGTGGGTAACCCGCAGTATGCGTGAGTAAATCTTTAACTGTGCGCAGCTCGCGGCCATCACCTTTGTATTCGGGTAAGTAACTTTGTAAGGGCTTGTTTATATTTAAAAGCCCTTCGCTTACAAGTTTCATTAGGGCAAAGTTAGTGGCAAATATTTTGGTGTTAGAGGCTAAATCAAACAGAGTATGTGTTTGCATTGGCTCTGGGCGTAGTAGCATTAAATCACTTTGCTGGTACTGTTTGGCATCGCCATAGGCACTAAGCTTTATGAGTTCACCACTTTTAATAACAGCCAATACCGCCCCCGGAAAACCAGCTTGTATGTCTTTTTCAATAAGGGCATCGACCTGGCTAAAGTCTATATTACTTTGCGCAGCGGTATTTAAGGTTGGAAACTCAAAGCGCAAGGTAAGGCTTGCGCCTTTAGGTTTAATATTTTCAACCTTAAACGTATTTACCCCGTTGTGGGTGCGCCTTGCTAGCGAATACTCATATAAAGTATTGGCGGCTAATTGGTTGGTAATATTAAGCTTTTGGTTATTTATAAAAATATCGGCGCTTATCGCGTTATTATTTTGAATTAATAACTGCCCTCGCCCTTTATACGCTTTAAATGTGCCACGGTTATTTACGTACTCACGGCTACTTGGGTTAGCCTCAGGAAAAGTGACAATAACTTGGGCGTTTGGAAGCGTTACTAATTTGCTTTGCTTAAGCTCACTTGCTGTAAACTCATTTGGCTTATTTGCCGTACTGCACGCTACAAGAGTAATACTAACAAGCGCCAGTAAAGCCGTTTTAAAACAGCAGCTTAATTTTTTGTTTATTACTAAAGCCATTTGCACCCCTTACTTGTACAGCAAATACGGCGCTCGTTGCTTTTTAAATGCTGCAAGCCCTTGCTGCCAACTTTGTTTTATTTGCCGCTCTGATTGCCCTGCTTCAATAGCTAACCGTAGTTTGTTGGTACCAGCCAATTTATCCATAAAATCAGCGCGTTCAAAAAAGGTAATATTGTTTTTAGATAATTTATTATAAGCCGTAATTAAATAACTTAAATCAAGCCCGCGCGTGTTTGTTGTGCGTAAATCGAGCCCTTTTACAGGGGTATTTTTAAATTTAGGGTTTGCTGCCGCCCCTTTTATCGAGCGCGGTGTAAAACTAAAATTCCCAAGCGCAACGGGTGAGTAGCCAATCACTTGAAACGCAAAATCGGTGCCTCTACCAATACTTACTGGCGTTGCCTCAAAAAAGCAAAGCGACGGATACAGCGCAATTGATTGATCGTTAGGTAAATTAGGGCTGGGTTTTACAGGTAAACTGTAGGATGTTGAGCGCGTGTAATGATCAACTGGGATCACAGTAAGCTTTAAATCAGCCGCTTTATTGATCCAGCTTTCGCCTTTGATCATTTTTGCAAGCTCGCCTACCGTCATGCCGTGCAGCACGGGTATTGGGTGCATGCCTACAAACGATTTAAATTGGCGCTCAAGTATTGGCCCATCAACGAAGGTAATATTGGGGTTTGGCCTATCAAGCACAATAAACTCAATACCTTGCTCGGCTGCGGCTTCCATCATGTAATGCATAGAGCTTATGTAGGTATAAAAGCGCACGCCCACATCTTGTATATCAAAAATAATAGCATCTACTTCGCTTAGAGCCTCAGCGCTTGGTTTTTTGTTTTTGCCATAAATAGAAATAAGCGGGATACCAGTTTTGCTATCAACCGCATTTTTAACATGGGCTCCAGCGTCGTGATCGCCTCTAAAACCATGCTCAGGTGCAAAAATTTTGGTTATGGTTATATTTTTAGTGAGTAAAGCATCAACTAAATGAGTATTTTCAACAAGCGATGTTTGATTTACCACAAGGCCAACACGTTTATTTTTTAATTGTGGTAAATAATGTGCGTACTGCGCAGCGCCAACAATTGGCGTTGTTTGAGCTGTGTGAGCCTGCGCGCCCACATTAAAAATAGTGATAAATAGTAAAACAAAGGTGATGAATACAGCTTTAAACATACAGCAAGTTCCTTTTAAACAAGGTGTTTAAAATACCACAGCTTAAGTTAAAGAGCAGTGAATGGTTTTGAGCTGTACGTAAGTAATTAGAGGCTGCGCTTCTTTCATGAGCACGCTTACGTCTACGCTGAAATTTTTAGCAGGAGTGTTTGTCTGGCTTAACTGATAGCTGATAGCTGATAGCTTTCTCAAAATTCAGACACAAAAAAACCGACTTAATGTCGGCATATGTATGAAAGTGGTGGGCGCAGGACGTATCTTCTAAGAGTGAACCTCCGACCGCTTGGCTTTAAGCCAACACTTTACTTATTTATACTCTAAGCAGAGTCTATGAAAGTGGTGGGCGCAGGAGGATTCGAACCTCCGACCGCCTGGTTCGTAGCCAGGTACTCTATCCAGCTGAGCTATGCGCCCACTTTCATTTTCTTATTTATACTCTAAGTGGAGTTTCTGAAACAATAAATATAAGTACACATTGTAAAATATGCGCTTAACTTATATGTTATTTCAGACACAAAAAAACCGACTTTTGTCGGCTTATGTATGAAAGTGGTGGGCGCAGGAGGATTCGAACCTCCGACCGCCTGGTTCGTAGCCAGGTACTCTATCCAGCTGAGCTATGCGCCCACTTTCATTAGTTACTTGTTTATACTCTAAGCAGAGTGTGTAAAAGTGATGAGCGTAGGACGTAACTTCTAAGAGTGAACCTCCGACCGCTTGGCTTTAGCCAACACTTTCTACTTTTTTATACTCTAAGTTAGAGTCTGTAAAAGTGGTGGGCGCAGGAGGATTCGAACCTCCGACCGCCTGGTTCGTAGCCAGGTACTCTATCCAGCTGAGCTATGCGCCCACTTCTACTGTTTGCTTATTTATACTCTAAGCAGAGTATGTAAAAAGTGCTGGAAGCAGGACGTATCTTGTAAGAATGAACCTCCGACCGATTTGGTTTTAAACCAAACACTTTAACTTATTTATACTCTAAGCAGAGTGTGTAAAGAGTGGTGGGCGCAGGAGGATTCGAACCTCCGACCGCCTGGTTCGTAGCCAGGTACTCTATCCAGCTGAGCTATGCGCCCAATCTTTACTTTACAAGACTGCCATTAAAAGAAATGGTGGAGAAGGAGGGATTCGAACCCTCGATAGAGCTACAAACTCTATACTCCCTTAGCAGGGGAGCTCCTTCGGCCACTCGGACACCTCTCCGTCTTGTGGGGCGTATAATAAAGATTTCAGAAAATATGTCAAACACTTTTATGCCAAAAATGACTATCTGGTTACAGAACGCACATAAGTCAGCTTTAATTGTATAATTGGTTTGAAAAGTAAACGATTTAAATGTTTTTGTCTTGTGGGTTAACGCCCATTAAAGGCACTAAATCATCTTTGAGCTGCGCTAAATATTGCTCTTGGTAACCTAATTGCTGAAACTCAGCAATACAGGCTCGGTAATAAGCTTGTCGCTTTTGCTCTGTGGTGTCAGTTTCTGGCGATTCTTCAACTCGGTTGTCTTTCATATTATATTCTAAGTCCATTTGAGAATTCATATTTAGAGTGCTATTTTTACCCAGCTCAAAATTTTGGCGTATTTTAGCTAAGTTTTTTACATAAATACAACATAATGTTTAAAAAACAGTCATAAAATTACGTTATAGCACTGTTATTAAGGTTATTTAAAACAAGGCTACATTAAATAACCCAATCTGAATTAACTATTAATAAGTACTAATAACTAGCTTTAAAATTTAGCTTAGTACTAATTAATTAAAAAGCGAACAATCTTATCCTCTCTTTCGTCTGTTTTTATAAAGCAATTTACTCTCCAACTTTTTCTGCATTGGCGCTTATTTTTATACTCACACAAAAACGCCGCTAAAATTCAGCGGCGTTTATCACATTTATTTTGTTTAAGCTTAGTCAGCTTGTGGGCGCATATGCGGGAACAAAATAACATCTTTAATGGTTGGTGAATCAGTAAATAACATTACTAAGCGGTCAATACCAATACCTTCACCGGCAGTAGGCGGTAAGCCGTACTCTAGTGCGCGTATGTAGTCTTCATCGTAATGCATTGCTTCATCATCGCCGGCGTCTTTTTCTTCAACTTGGCGAGTAAAACGCTCTGCTTGATCTTGCGCATCGTTAAGCTCCGAGAAGCCATTAGCAAGCTCACGTCCGCCAACAAAAAACTCAAAGCGGTCGGTAACAAATGGGTTTTCGTCGTTACGGCGCGCAAGTGGCGATACTTCCCACGGGTAGCCTGTAATAAATGTAGGTTGGATAAGCATGTGCTCAGCCGTCTCTTCAAATATTTCACATAAAAACTTACCTGGGCCCCATACACAATTTTCAGGAATTTTAACGTGCACTTGTTTAGCGTACGCTTTTAATTCTTCAAAGTGGTTTTCTGGGTCATTAAATACCGCAGCATCAAACTCAGGGTTATATTTTAAGATAGCATCAGCCATGCTTAGGCGCTCAAACGGTTGGCCAAAGTCGTACTCTACTGAGTCGATAACTTCGCCGTTTTCATCTTTAGTGGTATTAACAACAATTGGGCTACCTAAAACGTTTGTTGCAACTGTACGTAGCATGTCTTCGGTAATATTCATCAGGTCGATGTAATCAGCGTAGGCTTGGTAAAATTCAATCATAGTGAATTCTGGGTTGTGACGCGTTGATAACCCTTCGTTACGGAAGTTACGGTTAATCTCAAATACGCGGTCAAAACCACCTACTACTAAACGCTTAAGGTAAAGCTCAGGCGCTATACGTAAGTACATGTCTATATCAAGTGCGTTATGGTGAGTCACAAATGGACGCGCAGACGCACCGCCAGGAATAACCTGTAGCATTGGCGTTTCTACTTCCATAAAGTCGCGCTCTGCTAAAAAGCGGCGAATACCTTCAACTACTTGTGAGCGAATGCGGAATGTTTCGCGCGTTGCTTCGTTAGTAATTAAATCAACATAACGTTGACGGTACTTGGTTTCTTGATCTGATAAACCATGAAACTTCTCTGGTAATGGGCGTAGTGACTTAGTAAGTAGTTCGTACTCGGTCATTTCTACGTATAAATCGCCTTTACCTGATTTATTAAGCGCACCTTTAACACCAATAATATCGCCAATATCTAGTTGGCCATATTTTGCTTTTAAGTCTTTTTGCACATCTTTAGATGCGTAAGCTTGTACACGGCCTTTCATGTCTTGAATGGCCATAAAAGGACCACGCTTAGCTAAAATACGGCCAGCAATTGATACAACGTGCTTAAGCTCTACTAATTCTTCTTTACTCTTATCACCAAACTCAGCCTGTAAATCAGCCGTGTAATGTTCACGACGGAACTGATTAGGATGACCGTTGGCTGGGCAATTTTCGCGAATAGCGTCTAATTTGCCGCGACGCTCAGCGATTAACTTATTTTCGTCTTGGATTTGATCAGTCATTTTTTAGCTCTTTTTTAGCTTGGTGGTTATAGGCCAGATTTTAGGCTGGCTTCAATAAATTTGTCTAGGTTGCCGTCAAGTACCGATTGCGTATTACGGTTTTCAACGCCAGTTCGTAAATCTTTAATACGTGCATCATCAAGTACGTAAGAACGAATTTGGCTTCCCCAGCCAATATCCGACTTTGCGTCTTCTTGCGATTGCTTTTCAGCATTTTGCTGCTGAAGTTCAAGCTCAAATAATTTTGCTTTTAACTGCTTCATTGCTTGGGCTTTATTTTTGTGCTGCGAACGCTCGTTTTGACACTGAACAACCGTGTTGGTAGGTACGTGAGTAATACGTACTGCCGATTCGGTGGTATTAACGTGCTGACCACCCGCGCCAGATGCACGGTAAACGTCTATACGTAAGTCAGCCGGATTAATATCAATTTCAATATTGTCATCCACTTCTGGGTAAACAAACGCAGAGGCAAACGAGGTATGACGACGACCACTTGAATCAAATGGGCTTTTACGTACTAAACGGTGTACGCCTGTTTCTGTGCGCAGCCAACCATATGCGTATTCGCCTACAAAGCGCACTGTTGCACCTTTAATACCGGCTACATCGCCATCGGTTGCTTCTACTAGCTCAACTTTAAAGCCTTTAGCTTCGCCCCAGCGTAAATACATGCGTAATAACATGTTACACCAGTCTTGTGCTTCAGTACCGCCAGACCCAGACTGTAAATCAAGGTAAGCATCGTTTGCATCGTGAGAGCCCGAAAACATACGGCGAAACTCTAAACCCTCAAGCTGTTTATTTAAGCCTTCAAGTTCAGTTTGCGCTTCAACAAACGTGTCTTCATCTTCTGCTTCTACTGCAAGCTCTAATAAACCTTCTACGTCGTCAGCACCCGCTACTAAGTTGTCGATTGTTTCAACAACGGCTTCTAAGGCTGACTTTTCACGACCAAGTGCTTGTGCGCGCTCAGGTTCATTCCATACGGCTGAATCTTCAAGTTCGGCGTTTACTTCTTCTAGGCGCTCTTGTTTGTGAGCGTAGTCAAAGGTACCCCCGAAGCAGTTCAGTACGTTCGCGAATTTCCTTGATTTGATTAATCACAGGATTCACTTCAAACATGTACATTACTCCAAAATGGCTAGATTATTGCGCGCTAAAATTAGCACTAAACGCAATAAATTATCGTCAAATGATAAAAACGCCCGATTTTAACAAAAAACCGCGCGCTTTATTAGCCTTTTATGCATGCATTGTGCATATTTTTTAATGCACTTTTTCAAGCTCGCGAACAATTAATTGCAGGCTAAACTTACCTCTAAATTCGTTTATGTCGAGCTGATAAGCCACTTTGACATAACGGGCCTCGGTGTCGGGCCATGCTTTTACATCTATTCCAAATGCAATGGCGTCAACTAAGCGCCCAGATTGATGTTTAAGCACCAGCTTTAAGTGTTTTTCGCCTACTATACGCTGCTGAATAACTTCAAAGGTGTGCTCAAATACCGGCTCAGGAAATTGCTGCCCCCATGGGCCTGATTGCTTTAATAGCTGAGCAAAGTCCATTGTAAAGCACTCGTTTGGCAGCTCGCCATCGGTAAATACAATGCAGCGTTTACTTTCTTCGCTTAACTGCGCGCTTACAGCTGCATCAAACGCGTTTTTAAAGTCATTAAAATTTTGCTCATCAATACTTAGCCCTGCCGCCATGGCATGGCCGCCAAATTTATTAATTAAGTGCGGGTCGGCGGTATTTAGCCCTTCGAGTAAATCGCGCATGTGCAGCCCTTCAATAGAGCGGCACGAGCCTTTTATTTCACCGTTTTCGCCACCGGCAAAAATAACGGTTGGGCGGTGGTATTTTTCTTTTAAGCGACCCGCCAAAATACCAATAACACCTTGGTGCCAATCTTCTTGGTATAAACAAATGGCATCGGGAATGTTGTCGTCACTAAACGCAAGCCTATCAAGCACTGCTTGCGCCTCGGCTTGCATGCCCTGCTCTATTTCGCGCCGTGCATGGTTTAAGCTATCTAACTCGCTGGCAATACGCCTTGCTTGGTTTATATCGGTACTTAATAAGCACGCTATGCCCAAACTCATGTCATCTAGTCGCCCTGCTGCGTTTAAACGCGGGGCCAACGAAAAACCAAAGTCACTGGCGCTTAAACGCGCTGCATTACGATTAGCCACTTCAATAAGCGCAGTAATACCTGGGCGTGTTTTACCGCTGCGAATACGCGCCAACCCTTGGTGTACTAAAGTGCGGTTATTTGCATCAAGCGCAACTACATCGGCCACGGTGCCAAGGGCAACTATATCAAGCAAGTCGGCTAAATTTGGCATAGCATGGCGTTCAAAATAACCTTGCTCTCGTAACGTGCTTCTAAGGGCTATAAGCAAGTAAAAGGCAACGCCGACACCCGCAATTGATTTTGAAGGAAAACGGCAATCATGGCGATTTGGGTTAACAATTGCATCGGCATTAGGGAGCTGCTCCCCTTGCAAGTGGTGATCAGTAACCAGTACTTTAATGCCCACTTTTTTTAGTATGTCTATGCCTGCAATACATGAAATACCGTTATCTACCGTAATGACCAGCTCTGGTTTTATATCAACAATTTGCTCAGCAAGCGCTGGGCTTAAACCATAGCCTAAGCTAAACCTGTCCGGTACAAGGTAGTCTAAGTTATTAAAGCCAAACATTGCCAAGCCTTGCATTAAGGTGGCTGTACTGGTTGCGCCATCGGCATCAAAGTCGCCAACAATTAAAATGCGGCTTTGCCTATTCAGCGCATCAATTAATAGCTCGGTGGCTTTGTCGATGTCTTTAAACAGTTTAAAGTCGATTAGCGTGGCTGCACTATTATTTAGCTCGTGTGCATTTTGCACGTTACGCGTGGCATAAATTTGCTTAATAACAGGGTGCAGATCGCTTGGCAGGTAAGAATCGTCTACATTTTCGCGCGCAATGATCAGTTTTTTCATGCTGGTTTTTAACTTATGGTGTTCATAATAAAAAGACAAAAAAAGGCCATAAAGGCCTTTTTAAACCAATTCGCTTAATTAAGTGATCTATTTTGAGGCTGAAAACACGTGTTGATAGTTAAGCAATAAATTCGCTATTTAGTTGTTCTCGGCTATTGCTCCTGCATTGCTCTACCTTCTGCATCCATGCAGCCGTAAATAAGCATTTCTTAACGCCGGTAAAACACGTTTAGCCCCGCAAAATGATTAAGTATTATCGCGGATTGGTATTAAACAGGTACTCAGGTTTTTAATTAACCTGCTTTGTTCGCCTCAAGCGCTGCACTTAATGCGGCGGCTGGCTGGTAGCCAGGGATCATTGTACCGTCTTCTAAAATAATGGCTGGAGTACCGCTAATACCAAAGCTTTGGCCTAGCTGGTAATGCTCAGCTACTGGTGCGCTACAACCGGCAACTACTTTAGTGTCTTCGCCTGATTTAGCTTCTGTTAGTGCCTCTTGTTGGTCGCGTGCACACCATACATTCATTAAATCGGCGTAGCCCGAACCTTGCAGTCCACCACGCGGAAACGCTAAATAACGAACAGTAATGCCTGCATCAAGCAAGTCGTCTAGTTCGCGGTGTAATTTACGACAATAGCCACAACTAATATCGGTAAATACCGTAATTTGGTGTTTTTCGTTAGGCGCTTTATAAACAATCATTGAATCTTGGTATTCTTTAATACCTTCAACACGGACACCATTTAACGCTTGCTCGGTTAAGTTGCTGCGGTTGTTTAAATCAATTAGCGTGCCTTGCATTAAAAACTGGCCGTCTGGGCTGGCGTAAAGTACACCTTTATTTGTAATAAGCTCTTTTAAACCGGCAACGGGGCTTGGGTTTATTTGCTTAACTGTTACACCTAACGTGGCAAATTTAGTAACAATAGGATCATTAGCATCTGGCGTTGTGGCTACGCCATTTGCAAATGCACTAATACTTGTGCACAACATTGCACCTGCTAACATTAATTTTTTCATAATTTTCTCTATCTAATAATACGTACTAAATTGACCGCTAAGCTGATATTAAATTTCATATTACGCGCGCGGATGATGCTCTGAGTGTACCGATTTTAATCGCTCATTGGCAACATGGGTATAAATTTGTGTAGTCGATAAGTCGCTGTGCCCTAACATCATCTGCACCACTCTTAAGTCGGCACCATGATTAAGTAAATGTGTTGCAAAGGCATGACGCAATGTATGCGGCGATAAATCTGACTCAATAGACGCCAAAATAGCATAGTGTTTAATACGATGCCAAAATGTTTGTCGGGTCATACCTACACCGCGTTTTGAAGGAAACACAAAATCGGTGGCGTGTTTTATCATTTGTGCACGCCCCCCTTTTAAAAACTGCTCAAGCCAGTACATGGCTTCTTCGCCTAAAGGTACTAAGCGCTCTTTGTTGCCTTTACCTTTTACAAACACAACCGACTGGCGCAAGTTAATCTGCTCCATACGCAGCCCTACAAGCTCGGTTACACGCAAGCCCGTAGCATAAAGTAGTTCTAGCATGGCTTTATCGCGCAGCCCCATTGGCTCTTCAATATTGGGTGCACTTAATAATGCCTCTACTTCGGCTTCTGAGAGCGTTTTAGGTAGCGATTGACCCGCTTTTGGTTGCGCAATGTTTTCAAGCGGTGAGCTTGCGATACGTTTTTCACGTACAAAATACTGATAAAACCGCTTTAACGCACTTATGCTGCGTGCCGTGCTACGTGGTTTCAACCCTAAATCTACGCGATACGCTAGGTAGCTTTCTATATCTAAGCTGGTTACCGTCATTAAGCTTTCGCCTTTTAAAAACTGACAAAACTTATCTAGGTCACTGCGATACGCGCTAAGGGTGTTTTCGCTTACACCTTGCTCTAAGTACAAGCTATCTAAAAAGGTTTCTAAAAAGTCGCTGTTGCTGTTTAGCTCGGTATTTGGTTCAGGTAAATCGTCAGGTAGCGTTGTCACGTTGTGATCTCATGTTGGTAATACCCACGGTAGAAGGTATCAATTAAAAATACCTTACGGTAAACTGCGCCCTATCATAACAGGCAATTACACAGTGATAAATACGATGCAGATTGGTTTATTTTTTGGCTCTACTACATGCTACACAGAGATGGCAGCAGAAAAAATTCGCGACCTTATTGGCGCCGATGTAGTGACCTTACACAATATTAAAGACGAACCACTTAAAAATGCAGAGCAGTACGACTTTATCATCTTTGGTATTTCAACATGGGATTTTGGAGAAATACAAGAAGACTGGGAGTCTAAGTGGGACGACATTAAAGATGTAAACCTAAATGGTAAAACCATTGCTTTATTTGGCATGGGCGACCAACAAGGTTACGGACAATGGTTTCAAGACGCCCTTGGTATGCTTCACGATGAAATAAATACCCAGTCGTTTACGCAACTTGGTTTTTGGCCAAACGATGAAAACTACGAGTTTGAAGCGTCAAAAGCACTTACCCCCGATGGCAAACACTTTGTTGGCCTAGCGCTTGATGAAGACAGCCAATACGAGCTAAGCGATGAGCGCATAGCCAGCTGGGTTGAACAAATAATGACAGAGTATAGCGAAACGCTATAACGAGTTTGGCCTAAACCATGTTTAGGCCAACGCATTACAAATAACTAAGTTTTTTAGCGCACTTTTTTTCACGTATTTTTGCTTGCCTTTGCAATAGCCAATTAGGCGCAAAGGTATTAATAATACATGCCAGTACAATAAGCGCTGAGCCTATTACTTGCGATAAACTTAATGTTGTATCGTAAAAAATTAGCTGAAATAACGACGCAAATAATAAGTTAGAATAAATAAGCGGCGCTAGCTGCGAGTTAGAACTGGCTAATCGGTACGCCTTTCCTCTAAAAAACTGCGTTGCAGCGGTCGAAAACCCAATTAATGCCACCATCAGTAATAAACTGTAATTGCTTATATCGATTGCAAAACCTTGGTAAAAGCGCTCACCTTCGCTGGTAAACATTAATACTGGCACCATAAAAATGGCAGCCAGTGTAAAGCTCCAACCGTTAATAACCATCATCGGAAGCTTAATTTTACTGGCTCTAAACAAGGTGATTTGCGAGCAGGCATTAAAAATACCAGCCCCTAAACCAATTAATAAGCTCCAGCGCCATTGTATGCCGTCGCTATGAATATTTTGAATAATCACACCCGCAAACATCAGCGCCATTGTAGGTAGCAATAACCAATTTAATTTAGTTTTAAAAAACACCCGTTCTATTAGCGGTATAAATAATGGCCCAGTGCTAAATAAAATAACCGCCTCCACCAGCGTTAAAGTATTTAGCGCCACTAAAAAGCAGTTTTGGCACAGCACTATAAAAATTGCGCGAATAGCAAAGGTTCGCCATGCTGATTTATTAGGTAGCTGCCATTTAATACCTGCCGCCAATGCCAGCATAATAATCGCGGGCAAAAACACCCGTAAAAAAACCACTTCGCTGGTGCTAAAGTAATCGGTAAGTAACTTGGCTATAAAGCTATTTAACGCCAAGGTAAATGTAGAGAGCAGCATAAACACACTAGCACGAGAATTTAACGTCACCGCAGTTATCCTTTGAATAAAAAATGAATGTAAAAAGCAAAATTAAAGGCTTAATTTTTTTAATCTATTTATTATTTTTCAAAAAATTGGCATTGGCTTTTATGGCGCTAATTTTACGTGTACTTTATAAATTTAAAAGCGAATAATATTAAACTAACCTGTAAGTAAAACTTAACTGTTAATAAATAACCTATGATCAAATCAGCGCCGTTAAAATCTCTCTATACGTTTATAGCTGTTGCCGAAACTGGCAGCATGGTGCTCGCAGCTGAGCAGCTAAGTATTAGTCACTCGGCGGTAAGTCAGTCTATTAAAGCGTTAGAGTTACAACTTAATACACCGCTTTTTAATCGCATTGGTCGCCGCGTTGAGCTCAACCCTGTGGGTCAGCGCTATTACAAACGCATAGCCCCGGCCATGGCTGAAATTTTAGCAGCCAGCCAAGAGGCTAGTAACACAGCGAATGAGCCAACTTATTTAACACTCAATATGGTTAACTCGCTAGCTCTGCACTGGTGGATCCCAAGGGTGGCTGATTTTCAGCGAATTTCGCCAAACAGTGACATTCGTATTTCTAACTTGGTGGGAGAATTTGATTTAGAGCGCGAAGGGATTGATGCAGCGATTATTCATGGCCAGCCCGATAAGTGGCAAAAATATCACTGTGAAAAACTAGCCGACGATCAGTTAATTTTAGTCTGTAACCCACAGCTTTTAGTTGGCTTAAATAAAGATGAGTTAACCGCGCAAAATTTGCTGCAGCGTTTTAAAGCAATCTACGTTACCAACCCACGTAGGCAAAACGATTGGCAAACGTGGTGCGAGGCTAATAATTTAGCGCAGCCTAAGCAGCATAATAATTTAACCTTTAATATTTCAGTGCAAGCAACGCAAGCCGCGATGCGCCAGCTTGGCGTTTTGGTCACCCACAAACAATTTGTACGCGACGATATAAAGCACGGCATGCTCACGCAAATTGGCCAAAGCATTGTAAATCCGCATCAGCAGTTTTATTTTGCAACGAGCCACGCCATGCTTAATAACCCACAGGTAAGCGCATTACGAGCATGGCTTAAACGCGAGTTTTTAAAAACAGCAAACGAGTAGTGCTACTCCACACGTTGCCAATATTGGTTACGGTAAAAAAAGCCTATATAGCCACGTACTTCCAATGTTTTACCGTCGTTTTGTGGCGTTAGTTGCACGGTATAAGTTTTACCATTTGTAGGGTCAAGTATTTCACCATCGCCCCACACGCCATCATCTTCTGGTTTTACATCAGTGATTATGGTCATTCCTAAAATAGGCTGATTTTTTAATGCCCCATCACACTCTTTACAAATACCGGTTTGTTTAGCTGGGTCTAAAATAGTCTCAACTTTACCACTGAGCACCTTATCATTTTGAGTAATGCGTACGTACGATTTAGCCTCGTTGGTGTCTTCATCTATGGTTTTCCAAAGCCCAACAGGAGTCATGTTTGCAAGCGCACCTTGGCTTATAAATAAAGCCGCAGCGAGTGTAGTTAGTAACGGTAATTTGTTTAACTTTTTCATTGTGTTGCCTAAATTAAAAAATGGCGAATAAAACGATAATACCAGCTGATTTATAAACGCACTATTAAATTAAACTGCTATTTAGGTACATATAAAAGTAAAAAACCAAGTGCGCGTTAACCCACTTGGTTTTAAATTGGCTGATAGTTTTTTAACGTACGCGTTTTAAAGTACGTATTTAAAAGTCACGTACCTCTACATTTGAGCTGTTAAATTCAAACATATTAATTTTTCCACACTGTGCCATATGGTTAGTACTTGTATAGGGGGTATTTGCTTGGCTTATATCGCCTTCCCACTCTTGGCCATTTTTTATAAATGCTTTTAATTCAAACCATCCGTTAACAGCTTTACTGCAATCCATATCAACATCAAGCATCCAATAGTGTTCGCCCCATATATTAAGGGGTGTAACACCAAAGCCATCTACTGTTACCGATTTTTGGGCGCCATATTCACTTGGCCAAACATTTGTAGTCCAATCCATGGCAGTACCTTGCGCTTCACTGTTTTGGCCTTGTTCAATTCCATACCAATCTAGGTAGTTATCGTTTGCTTTCCAAGGTGTTGTGGTGTTGTTTTTTAGATTGTTATGGCGAATTGGCATAGCACATTCAACATTTGTTGTTTGGCAGTTTCTAGCAAGGTTTGTATTTGCATAGTTGTGGTCTATACCACCGCGTACAAACATGTCTTGTCCGCTTTGTGTTTGAGCATTAATAAAAACAACGGTTCTTTGCCAGTCGCTATTATTAGGCACTGTTCCTTGAGTTAATTTAGCATTTTTATGAATTGCTATTGCATCCCATGGCGCTACATTTAAATTTATGGTGCCGTTGCTATTAACTTTTATTACTTCACCGCTACAGCTAGTAGCATTACCCAAAAGCTCGCCTTTTAACACATTGCAGTACTGTCCAGGCGCCATATCTGTTTGAATTGTTGCATTAAGCGTTGAGTCTTCTTTATTAATTGCCATATGACCTGAGCTACCACGTCCAAATGCAATCTGGTTATGGGTGTTATCCCACCAATTTGTTACTACCCAGTTGTCGGCTGTGTTATTTCTAAAATCGACACCACCCGCAATATAAGACCAACGATGCTCACACTTCCAGTTACTTGCAAAACATTCTAAATTACCATTATTATGCACCGGTACACTTGGCCCACCCGCATCTGTATCGCCGTGAAAATCATAACTCGACATTACTTTTGGATACCCATACGGATACGCCAACATAAATACGTTGGCTAGGTCGTATAAACGGCCATCTTCAAAGGTAATTACATTACCCGCACCACCATGGCCGCGCTGATTGTCGTGGTTATCTACAAATACCACAGCTGATGAACTTGGCATAAAGCCCCAGCCTTCACCAAAATTACTTAACCATGCAAGCGAGCCATTTCTAAAGGTATTACCAAGCTGCGTACTGTATTTAAACTCGGTAACTAGCCCTGTACTTAAATACTCTGAGGCTGCAACCGCTTCAGTACCTTGATCTATCACCTCATGAAACACCACTGGCGAGCCATTTATTTTTGCCATTAAACTTTGAATATCACTTGCAGCAACATGCTTAGCAGCATCAAACCTAAAACCTTTAACACCCATAGCTTGAAGGTCATTAATATATGCCGCTAAGGTATTTTGCACATAATTTGAAGAAGTGTTTAAATCGGCCAGCCCTACTAGCTCACAGTTTTGCACGCGATAACGGTTATTACCGTAATCTTCTGGGTTAATAGAGCAACTTTCGTGAAAATCTTGTGGGCTATAAATAGGGTATTGTTTATTACCAAAAGTGTTACCAGCAGTGCCCGTACCACTGCCGGCTGCCATATGGTTTATTAATGTATCAACATATATATCGACGCCTGCGGTGTTACAGCGATTAACCATATCTATAAATTGCGAACGGTTACCGCCGCGGCTTTGTAGTTGGTAGCTCACCGGTTGATAGCGAGTCCACCATTGGCTACCTGTAATATGCTCGTTAGGCGGAGACACCTGTACAGCAGCGTACCCTTTTGGTCCTAAAAACTGCTCACATTCTTGGGCTACATCTTGCCAATTCCATTCAAATAAATGCACAAATGTTGTAGGTGCAGCCGATACTAAACTTGGTAAGGTTAAACCTAAGCTAAAACCTGCTGTGGTGATCATTTTATTCAGTTTCATAGTGTGTGTTTCCAGTGTTGGGCGAGTTAAACAACATACTCGACGTTATTTACAAGTGGTTAACACTAGTTTGAGAGTTGCTCAAATAAAAACTGAATACGTATGCATAATGGGTAAACTATCCTTTATTACTAGATAATTACCTGCCTTAAAAATTACATCTTCAAGTAAAACGCTTTACATAACGCAATATAATCATCGCTGTAGCGGTTGTTTTCATCTTTTATGCATAGGGAGGTAAGCTCAGGCAAAGTGTTTACTAAGCTAAAGCGCATTAAACTGCGGCTAAATGCTTTACTTGGTGTGGTTTTTATTTGGCAATGCGCGTTTAAATAAAGCCCGCTTTGTTTTGCCAAGTCAATGAATAAGCCCGCCTCTGTGGTGGGTAAAATTACGTTAAAGCACGAATGCTCATGACTTAAACGCATATAGGCATGTATTAGTTCGTCAAAACTTAAACCATCGGTATGGCGTGCGGTGTTACGGGCATCGCTTAGCCCTTTTAAACTGCGGTTAAAATAAGGGGGGTTAGATATCACGACATCAAATGGCGCCGCCTGTTCAAACGCTTGTATAGTAGTGTGCTTTACTGTGATATTTGGCCACGGGCTAGAGGCTATATTTTGCTGCGCTTGCTTGTAAGCAGCTTCATCAATTTCAACAGCGGTTATGCTAAGTGCTGGTTGGCGCTGTTTACACATAAGCGCAAGTAAACCGGTACCTGTGCCTATATCGAGTAATGTGTTGGCACCTTTTAAATACGCCCATGCGCCAAGTAAAATGCCATCGGTTGAGACCTTCATAGCACAGCTATCGTGCTCAACCTTAAATTGTTTAAACGTAAACCCTGACATTTTTTCACCTTTTCATTCACCAACTGGCGTATAGCGCGTATAATTGCAGGTAATTGTCCCTTATTTTAGACACTCTATGCAATTTTCTGAATTTGATCTTGATACTAAACTACTCAACGCCATTGATAAAATGGGCTACGAGACACCAACCAGCATTCAACAACAAGCTATTCCTGAAGCGCTGCAAGGTCGCGATATTTTAGCATCAGCACCTACTGGCACAGGTAAAACGGCGGCATTTTTAATTCCGGCTATTCAATACTTAATGGATTTTCCGCGTCGCGACCCAGGTTTTGCACGTGTGTTAATAATGACCCCAACCCGTGAACTGGCTTATCAAATTCATGAGCAGTGTGAACTGCTTGCTAAAGGCACTCACCTTAAAATTGGTGTAGTAACAGGTGGTATAAACTACGGCACCCATAAAGAAATTTTTGAAAACAATAATGATATTTTAATCGCCACACCAGGGCGTTTAATGGAATATCTTGAAACCGAAAATTTCCATGCTGAGAACGTAGAAATGCTTATTCTTGATGAAGCCGACCGCATGTTAGACATGGGCTTTAGAAAAGAAATGCTGCGCATATGTGACGAAGCTAAAAACCGTCGTCAGTGCTTTTTATTCTCTGCGACTCTAGAAGGCGATAGCGTTGAGTTATTTGCAGAGCGTATTTTAAACGACCCAGCTTTACTTGAAGCCGAATCGTCACGCAAAGAAAAAGCTAAAATTCATCAATGGGTTCACCTTGCTGATGACTACCACCACAAGCTTGAGCTGTTGGTTAATACCTTAAACGGCCCAGATGTAAGTAAAGCCATTGTGTTTGTAAAAACCCGTGAGCGCCTAGAAACGCTAATTGGTGAGCTAACTAACAATGGCGTAAAAGCCGCGTGGCTGCGTGGCGAAATGCCGCAAGATAAGCGCATGAAAGCGATGGAAAATTTCCACAGTGGCAAAACGCGCATATTAATAGCAACCGATGTTGCGGCCCGCGGTATTGATGTTTCTGACATTAGCCACGTAATTAACTTTGATATGCCGCGCACTGCCGATGTCTATGTACACCGTATTGGCCGTACTGGCCGTGCAGGTAAAAAAGGGATTGCTATATCATTAGTTGAAGCGCACGACATTGGCATTTTATACAAGGTTGAGCGATACACAGAGCAAAAGCTTAAGCGCCGTATAATTAAAGGGCTTGAGCCACAGCATAAAGAAGCTAAGCCACCCGCTAAAAAGCGTAAAGATCCGGTAAAAATGAAAGCTAAGAAAAAAGCCAAAGCTAAAATTAAAAAGAAATAGCACACCATAAATAAACAAGCCGGCAGTTGCCGGCTTTTTTGTACCCGTTACAAATGTAACCCAAGCATGTAACTCATTCCCATTAAAATGTAATTATTGCCCACCTGAATTCTCACTTAATAAAATAACCTTATATTTCAACAAATTAAAACTGGCATCGAAATTGTAACTGAGAAAGTAACTCAGCTAAGAATAGCTGCACGATTAACCGTAATGTAAGGATGAAGTTATGAACCGCTTTAAGTTAACTATCGCTTTAGTATCATTTTGTTGTTTATTTTTATTAGCTTGCGCTACAAAAGTAAGTGCAGCAACTAACTTAGCCGTAGTAAGCAGTGTGGCTACTCAACCTAACTTACAACAAACAATCACCAATACGTTACGTACTAACCCAAACTTAGCATTAAGCGATATTCGCGTGCAGGTTGAAGACGGTGAAGTTGACCTATACGGTGAAGCGCAAACAGGTTTTCAGCGTGCACTTGCGCAAAAGTTTTTAGAAAATATGGATGGCGTTAAAATTATCCGTAATAAAATTAGTGTTATCTGATACCGCATTACAATATTTGTTTATATAACTTATTCCTCTGCGTGGCTTGTTTCTCCAACACAAGCCGCGCTTTTTTATGCTTAATAGCACACTTTAGTATCTAAACTTCTAGCTTTAGCTCCCCTATTAAAAAATAGAGCAAACACTTAGCCGTCCTTTCCCACTCTTTTAAATTAGTGACTTACTACAGCTTTGATAAAAGAATGCTATAACAAGGCTGTAAAGTTCATATAATCAGCGCATTTTTAATACCGTTGGCAACCTATTATTACTCACTAATTAACCACACCATAAATAACAGATAATATATGACTTAATGCATGCAAATGCCCCATCACTTACACAAGGAAGCTAATACATGAAATGGTTTATTTACTACTGCTAATCCCTCTTATTGGCCATGCAGAGGAAGCTATATTTGGCTTTGCTGCAGATGTGTCTGTATCCCGCTTTTTAGCCCAGAAATTAGTGAAATAGATATTATAAAAGTCTTTGCTGATTTGGCAGGATTAAAAGTAGGCGACAAGGTAATAGAGTTAGATGGCTGCGCTATTCCAGGTCGCCCTGCTGAGGTTACAAAAAAATCGATGACAGGGAAAAACACATAAGTATTAATTTAAAATAAATTTATTAAAAGTATAGTTAAATTTAATCCGACATAGCGCTTTGAAATTACTAGCAGCGCACTTTTTATGTAAAAATGCGCTGCTAGTGGGTAACTATTACTGGGCTAGTTTAAACCAGTATTAGTCGCTCATTCGCTTTGATTTGAACCCGTATTACTCCCGCCTTGATGTTTGGGTGACTGTTGGTTTATTTTATCGCTTATCATGGCATCGAGCTTTTCACCGCCTTTAATGCCAAAATCTAACGTACGTATTGGGAATGGAATACTTATATCTGCAGCATCAAGCGCTTGTTTAACAGCGACTACGCCTTTATGGCGTACTGTCATAAAGTCTGGCTCGCCTGGGTATTTTATCCAAAACCACACCAGTAAATTAATACTACTGTCGCCAAAACCTTCTGCGTACACAGCGGTTTCATCTTTACGTATTACAAAGTCAAACTCGTTAATTTTATCAACGATAACTTCTTTGGCTTTTTCAATGTCGTCGCCGTATGAAATACCCACCGGTACCTCTATTCGCCTAACGCCTAACGTGGTGTAATTTTTTAACACATTTCTAAATAATACCTTGTTAGGTACCAGTATTAACTGCCCGTAAAAGCTCTCTATTAGCGTGTTACGCAGGTTTATAGAATGTACAGAGCCAAATACGTCGTCGGTTTCAATTACATCACCCGCTTTAAATGGCTTGCGTATTCCCATAGCAATACCGGCAATTAAGTTCTCGGTCATGTCTTGAAAAGCAAAGCCAATAGCTAAACCCACAATACCCGCACCCGCTAGTAACGATGTGACTGTGCCTTTTAACCCCATAAAATCTAAAGCGATAAATAGGCCCACACATAACACAATAACCTTAAAAATAGACGCCATTAAATCAGCAATTTGCTTAGAGTCGAGTGAGCGCCTTAATAGGTTTTTCATTAGCTGGCCGGCAAAGCGCGCTATTATTGAAAATACAATGGCTATTACCACTGCCACAATAAAGTTTGGGATGTGGCTTATTACTACATCAAACCACCCTCCGAGTTTTTCTTCGATGAGTTTTTCGGCTTCGGCTACTGAAGGTATGCTGATCATATTTTTACACCTATCTATTTTTTATCTCATTAATAGTAGGTGAAGTTAGCAAGTTTAGCGCCAGCATAAAAAAAGCCATGCAATGCATGGCTTTTTAACTCATTGTTTGCTGAGTACAAACGCTTAGTTTTGCTCGTCGCGCATAAATACAGGCTCAAGATCTTTAGTGGTTGCTTCAGGGCTAAAGTAATAACCCGCCACAGTAAACTCTTTTAATTGGCTAAGCTGTGTTACTTGGTTTTCTATAATGTAACGGGCCATCATGCCGCGCGCTTTTTTAGCGTAAAAGCTAATTACCTTATATTGGCCATTTTTGCAGTCTTTAAAATGCGGGGTAATAATTTGCGCATTGAGTGCTTTTTTATCTACTGCTTTAAAGTACTCGTTTGAAGCAAGATTAACGAGGTATTGTGCGTCTTGCGCTTTTAATTCCTCATTTAATTTATTAGCAATAATGCTACCCCAAAATTCATACAAATTTTTCCCGCGAGAGTTATCAAGCTTAGTGCCCATTTCTAGGCGGTAGGCTTGCATTAAATCAAGCGGTTTTAGCAAGCCGTATAAACCTGAAAGTATACGTAAATGGCTTTGCGCATAATCGAGGTTAGCGGCAGTGAGTGTTGCGGCATCTAAACCACCGTACACATCGCCGTTAAAGGCTAGTACCGCTTGTTTAGCATTATTTTGCGTAAATGGTTGCGACCATTCGCTAAAGCGCGCAGCGTTAAGCCCTGCAAGCTTATCGCTAATTTTCATTAGGCTGCCAATTTGCGCTGGAGTTAGTTCACGGCATACTTTCATGAGCTCTTCGCTGTGCTCTAGTAATTCAGGTTGAGTGAACTTATCTGTTGCGGGTGGCGTTTCGTAATCAAGATTTTTTGCTGGTGAAATAACAGTGATCATAGTTAGCTATTGACTTGTAATTTATTTAATGTCAATTTCAACATTAAATGAGACGAAAAGCACGTTTTGTTTATAAAATACCATTGAAAATTAATCGCAATGGTCTAAATCCTACCTTAATAAATCATGCATCGTCGTTTTTCTATTGATAAGGACATAAGACCTATCAAGCATTGTCACACTGTTGCAGTATTGAATACTTATATTAAGGTAGTTTAGATTTTCTTTTAACTTGCTTGGAATGAGGAAGGCAAATGACTAGCGCTCTACAAAGGCTAAAACAACATTCATCTATCGTAGCCGACACTGGCGATATTGAAGCGATCAAAAAGCATCAACCAGAAGATGCAACCACAAACCCGTCGCTTTTATTAAAAGCGAGCGAGATTGAAGCTTACAAGCCTTATTTAGATAAAGCTTGGAGCTATGCAAAAGAAACAGAGCAAGACGCAGCTAAACAGCTTGAACTTGCATGTGACTACTTTGCCGTATTAATTGGTAAAGAAATTAGCGAAATTGTACCTGGTTATATTTCTACTGAAGTAGATGCTCGTTTATCATTCGACACCCAAGCAACTATTGATAAAGCACATACCCTGCTTAGCCTTTATGAAAAAGAAGGTGTAAGCAAAGACAAAATTTTAATCAAAGTTGCGTCTACATGGGAAGGCATTAAAGCGGCCGAACAGCTAGAAAAAGAAGGGACTAAATGTAACCTAACTTTATTATTTAGCGATGCTCAAGCGCGTGCATGTGCTGATGCAAACGTATTTTTAATCTCGCCATTTGTTGGCCGTATTTTAGATTGGCACGTAGCAAATGGTATGGAAAAACCAACCGATCCGCTACAAGATCCAGGTGTTCAATCTGTACGTAGCATTTTTGAGTTTTATAAACGCCATGATTACAAAACCGTTGTTATGGGCGCAAGCTTCCGTAACACTGGCGAAATTATTGCGCTTACAGGTTGTGACAAGCTAACAATTAGCCCTAACCTACTAGAAGACTTAGGCAATTTAGAAGGCGCAGAAGAATACTTACTACAAAGTGATATTCCTAAAGAGCCAAAGCCTGCCCCTCTTACTGAGTCACAGTTCCGTTGGTTACATAACCAAGATGCAATGGCAACTGAAAAACTAGCTGAAGGTATCCGCTCATTCGCAGATGCACAAGAGCAGCTAGAAGCACGTTTTAAAGCAATGTAATACGCGCTAATTATGTATTAAACGCCGCACCTGCGGCGTTTTTTTATGCCCTTAATATAATCCGCACTGCTTTATACTAACCTGCCACAGCATGTACCATTGCCTACACAGCTAAATAACTCACTTTTAGTATTTTTTTATTTATTTTTTCTATCTAAAAATAGCGCGTTCAATAAAGCTAGTTAGTATTAAACTTCATCAATGCATCACATACTTGTAACAAATTCGTCACTTTTTTATTCTATTTTAGCTAGGCCTGTGGTATAGGTATTCTCGAGGTTCACTAAAATCAATAGGAGATAGTCATGGATAGCCTAAACGATATATTAGAGATATTAGAAGGTCCTGATACAACAAGAAAAACCTCTCAAAAGAATAAAAAAAGAAAGTGGCGCGAGATTGAGGCCATAAAAGACAAACAACGGTTACGTAAAGAACTACAGGAGTTAGACTTTTTTACAGACAGCATTGAAATTGATGAGCTAGATTTTTAATTTCAAACTCATTGCGCTCAATTAGGCAATTTATTTTGCGGCAGGAAAACCGTATCGATAGTAAAGCTAACGCCAGGTTTTACCCCTTCAAAATAATTGATAATTATTGCGCATGGGGATTAATACACAATAACTAAGCAAAAGGCTTTCATGATACGAAAGCCTTTTTTAATATATCAATTAAACCTGCCAGTTAATGGGCTTATCGCCTTGGGCTTGTAATAACTTATTTGTTTGTGAAAAGTGCTTACAGCCAAAAAAACCACGATGCGCAGAAAGCGGCGATGGGTGCGGCCCTTTTAAAATATGATGGCGAGCGCTGTTAATATTTTTACCTTTTTTTTGCGCATGAGCGCCCCATAATATAAACACCACTCCTTTGCAGTGTGCATTTATATGGGCTATCACGTTATCGGTAAATTGCTCCCACCCTAAATGTTTATGCGAGTGCGCTTGGCCTTGCTCAACCGTGAGTACCGTATTGAGTAAAAACACGCCCTGCTCTGCCCAGCTTTGTAAGTAGCCATGGTCTGGTATTTCAAAACCGGGAATATCCGTTGCCAATTCTTTGTACATATTTTTTAGCGACGGCGGTAACTTTTTAACCTCTGGCAACACAGAAAAACATAAGCCATGGGCTTGGCCTTCTCCGTGGTATGGGTCTTGGCCTAAAATAACCACGCGAATATTGTTAAGGGCTGTCGCTTCAAAGGCGCTAAATACTTGCTCTCTGGGTGGGTACACAGCAACACCTTCGACACGGCGTTTTGCTACATAATCTAATGTTTGCTGCATATAAGGTTGCTGTAATTCATATTCTAAAAAGGCTGGCCAATCGCTCATTGTATACTCTTAATTTGTTTGCGTGATGCGTCTATTTTATCACACATATTTGCCAGTCCATCTAGCATGCGCGGTGTAAAACGATGTAATAAATCGGCATTTACACGTATAAATTGATTATGTTTTACAGCAGGGACTTCTGGCCACTTTTGCCAATTAATTTTAGGTTGTGGTTTATCGGCTTGTTCATCAGGAATAATAATAATCTGTGGTTTTTTAATCACCACGTTTTCAATACTTATTTGTGGGTAGTCGGTTGGGCTGTGTGCAAATACATTGCTTACATGACATGTTTCTATAAGCTGGTTTATCCATGTATTCTCACTTACCGTCATCATTGGCTCTGGCCATAATTGATAAAAACCAGTTAATATTTTTTTGCTTTGCTGCTGCTTTTTAATTTTTTTGAGCTTAGTAATAAATGCGTTTGCTACTTGCTTGCTTTGCTCAATACGTCCTGTAAATTTTCCAAAAGCAATCAGCTCGTTTGCAACTTCTTCTATTTTTTTGGGAGCACTTAAATGTACTTTTATACCAAGGCGTTTAATTTGTTCTAAATCTTCACTTTGATTACCGCTTTTCCAACCAATCACTAAATCGGGTTTTAGCGCTAATAATTTTTCAAGAGAAATACCATAGTAACCACCAATGCGTTCAATACTTTTAGCTTCATTTGGGTAGTCAGCGTAATCAACAGTGCCAACAATATTGCTCCCCGCACCTATAGCAAACAGGTTTTCTACTATATGCGGTGCAAGTGCTACAACGCGCAGTTTATCTGGCGCAGCTGTATCACTGGCCACGGCACTGCCCCCAGAACACAATAACAGCAGTGCAGTAAAAAACGCTTTATACATTAGTAATCAAACCCTTCTAGTGCTTTTATACCCGAGTCGAAGGCGTGTTTAACATTGCGCACTTCGCTTACTGTATCGGCAAGGTCTGTTAATGTGCGGTGCGCTGCGCGACCTGTAATAATAACCGATTGCATGGGAGGGCGATTATTTAGCGCGTTTACTACCTCATCTAAATCAATATAACCGTAAGTCACCATGTAGGTAAGCTCATCTAGTAATACTAAATCAATACTGCTATCTGCAAGCATACGCTTTGACTCTTGCCATGTTGCTTGCGCGGCTGCGGTGTCGGCTTCTTTGTTTTGCGTATCCCATGTAAAACCGGTATTCATAACGGCAAATTCAACCCCTGCGCCTTGTAATAAGTTACGCTCTCCACACTCCCATGTGCCTTTAATGAACTGACAAACAGCGGCTTTTTTACCATGCCCTACGCAGCGAGCAACCACACCAAAGCCTGAGGTGGATTTACCTTTACCATTACCCGTAATTACCTGAAATATCCCTTTAACATCTTGCGCAGCAGCCACGCGTGCATCTACCTGCTCTTTTACTTTTTGTTGGCGCTGCTGGTGCTTATCGTTATTTGTATCCGTCATTATTATCTCCTTCATAAATCGATATAATGTGTTGTATGTTCAAATGCGCCTCGCACATAGTGGCCAAGCGCTCTAGTTGTTGCTCGCGGTGCGCTACAATACTCACAGGTTGTATAGTTGCATCGCTTTTTACCCACTTTAAAATTTGCAGTGTGGCAGCGGGTTCATCAAACAAGCCGTGTAAATAAGTACCAGCAATGGCATTGTCGTCACTAATAAAGCCATCGTTTTCAAATCCATGAGGGTGCGCGTTAAACGTTAAAAATGGCTTATTAAGTGCTGCGCCTTCACTAATGCCGGCATGAATTTCGTAGCCGCTACACGGTGTTTGCAAATCATTTAACTGCATAGCCGCCGTTACTTTAGTGAGTACTTTTTGGGTGCTAAGTGTGGTTTCAAAATCGCATAGGGCAAGCCCCGTTACTTGCTTTAATGACGACTCGACTCCGTTGGGATCATTTATGGTATACCCCAACATTTGCATACCGCCACACACCCCCAATACTTTACCGCCATAACGTATGTGGCGCTTTATTTGCGCATCCCAGCCTTCATTTTTTACAAAACTTAAATCGCCCAGCACGTTTTTACTACCAGGAATAATAATCAGATCAACCGATGGGATCGCGTGTGTGTGGCGTACATAATTTATATTAATATTTGGGTGCAGCCGCAATGCATCAAAATCGGTATGGTTACTAATATGCGGCAATAAAAGCACGGCTATATTAATGGTGGCAGTCGTCACCGTGTTATCTATTGCTACAGCATCTTCGGCATCAAGTGCTAAATCATGCAAATAAGGCAGCACTCCAAGCACTGGTTTTTTTGTGTAGCGCTCAAGCCAATCTAGCCCACTTTGTAGCAAGCTTATATCGCCTCTAAAACGGTTTATAACAAAGCCTTTTACGCGCGCTTGCTCGGATTCGCTTAATAACGCAAGTGTGCCCACTAAATGCGCAAACACACCGCCTTTGTCTATATCGGCAATAATAATGACAGGGCAATCTACCGCTTCTGCGTAACCCATATTGGCAATGTCGTTCTCGCGTAGGTTTATTTCTGCGGGGCTGCCTGCGCCCTCAACCAATAATAAATCGAACTGCTTTGCTAGGCGTTTATGCGAGGCAAGCACTGCATCCATCGCAACCTGTTTATAGTTATGATACGTCCCTGCCTCCATATTACTAATGGCTTTTCCATGTACAATGACTTGTGCCCCCGTATCACTATTGGGTTTGAGCAATATGGGGTTAAAGTCGTTTTGAGGCTCTACTTTAGCGGCTATGGCTTGCAAAGCTTGCGCACGGCCTATTTCGCCACCCTCTTTTGTAACCGCGCTATTAAGCGCCATATTTTGCGGTTTAAAAGGCGCGACCTTTACACCTTGCTTTGCAAACACTCTACAAAGCGCAGCGACTAAGGCGCTTTACTTCCGGCATCTGACGTAGTGCCTTGAATCATTAAGGTTTTCATCAGCACTATGCCTTTGCTTTTCTAAAAAAGAGTAAGCTTAAAAAAAATACGCTACCCATAGCTGCTGTGATCACCCCTACAGGGAGCTCTTGGTTTTTAAGTAATGAGCGCGAAAGCACATCGACCCACACCATAAACGTGCCGCCCACTAAACTGGTAATTAGTAAGCCAGCAGTACTGCCCTGAGATATAAAAAAGCGCACTATGTGCGGCACCATTAAACCTACAAAACCAATACCGCCACATAGGGCCACCAGCACGGCCGTTATTAACGAGCTCAATACCAACATTAAAATTCTAAAACGGTGCACACGGACCCCAAGCGTTATCGCGCTTTCATCGCCAAGAAGCAGCGCATTTAACTGCCTTTTAAAGCTCAGCATAAAGCTAATACACACCACTATAACCACGCATGGCAACCATAACGTGGCCCATTGTGCGCGGGCAAAGCTACCTAACGTCCAAAACAAAATACCAGCCACTGCTTGCGGGTCACTCCAATACAGCAATAAACTTGTAAATGCGCTAAATAAAAATGACAGCGCCACCCCCGCTAACAACATAGACTCTACTTGCGTGCTTTTTTGCCGCCCAGCAATAAGTATCAATAAGCCCATTGCTAAAAAGCTCCCTAATAAGGCAGCAGCCGATAACATAAACCCTGCACTAATACCCGCAACGGCCATAAGCAGTACGACCCCAAACGATGCGCCTGAGGATATGCCAAATAAATACGGATCAGCGAGCGGGTTACGAGTAACCGTTTGTAAAATAAGCCCTGCAATAGCCAAACCTGCACCCGCCATAAAGGCAAGTAAGGTACGAGGTAACCTAAGCTCATAAATAATACGCGCGTTAAACGAGCCCTCTCCTGCAGATAAAACCCCTGTGAGCACATCACTTAACGGCGTATCTGCGGCGCCAAAACTCAGTGCGCTAAAAAGGCTACCCAGTGCAATTAACACGGCTGCTATAAATATTGTCCACTGGTTTATTTTTGTTATATCCATTTAATTAATAGCCATAAAAGTAAGTAATATGAGGAATAGTTTGACCATTTTCTGTGCGTTGAGGGTGGCTAGTTACGCGCGCACATACCCCAAAAACATCCGCTAGCATGTCCTCACTAAGTACCTGCGCAGGCGAACCTGTATGTGTTATTTTACCTTTATTAATAACCACCAGCTCATCGCACATAGCGGCTGCTAAATTTAAATCATGAAATGAGGCAAACACAGTAACCCCTAGCGATTTTGCCAGTTCCATCACTTGTATTTGGTATTTAACATCTAAATGGCTGGTTGGCTCATCCATAATGAGTAATTGCGGTTGCTGCACTATAGCGCGGGCAATTAATGCACGTTGCTTTTCGCCCCCCGAAAGCGATTCAAAATTTTGCTTACACTGTTGCTCAAGCCCTACGGTTTTTATTGCCTGTGTAATTTTTTGTTTGTCGCTGTGGGTGGTGGCGCTAAATAATGACTTATGAGGTGTAAGCCCAAGGGCAACCACATCAAATAATGTTAGGTTAAATTGCGCAGGCGTTTCTTGTAGAACTACAGCAACATATTTTGCGTAGTCTTCACTTTTAAGCTGCCAAATATCCTGCTGATTAAAGGTAACGTTACCAGCGGTGGGTTTATTAAAGCGATACAAACAGCGCAGTAAGCTCGACTTACCCGCCCCATTTGGGCCAATTAACCCAATAAACTTACCCTTAGCTATGTGTAAATTAATATTGTTTAAAATGGCGTGTTCATCGACTTCCCACGACACATTTTGAACGTTTAATAAGGGTGTATTTGGCGCTAATGTAGTTTGCAAAAGTGAGTCCTTGGAAAGCGTGCACTCACTAACACACAGCTAAAAGACTAGTGCATCAATAAAAATGAGTTTACCCGCTCGTTAAAAAAGTATACCAATCTAGAACTTCTCATGCTGATTGATATGTCTCATTTGTATCTGACTTAAAGCGTGGTGCTAATTACAGTTACGGGAATAGTTGAGGTATTTCACCCCATTCCAAATGAGGGTCTATTATGGGCGGGTAAGTAAATAATTTAAAGCAAAAAAAACCGCGCTCATTAGAGCGCGGTTAATAAAGGGAGTGTTTAAGCAACGCTTAAAACTTGTATTCCATACCTAGGCCAACGTAGTCTTGGTCAACATTGTTGTCCATATCGAAGCTTGAGTAAAAACCAAATACTTTAATGTTTTTATTAAACTTATGATCAACACCTACAGAAACTGCCGTTTTGTCGTCGCTGTCATCAAAGTCCATTGCTTGGTATTGCACTTTAAACGTGTTTTTACCCATGCTGTAGGCTGCGTTTAATAAATAGCCGTCAGCTTCTGCGCTACCGTCTACTTTTTCTTGAGTTTGGTACATAGCGCCTAATTTAAAGCTCTCTACTTTACCTTGAATTGACGCACGCACTACATCGTAGCCATTTACTTCGCTATCGGCTGCAACCGAGGCGTAAACCGCACTCTTTTTAAGTGCAGAGTCACCGTAGGTAACCGCCATTGAATAACCGTTATCTGCATCTACGTCATCTTCGGCAATAAATGTAGCAAGTACTTTAAAGCCTTCGTAGCTTTTAGATGTATAAGTGATTGAATCACCTAAGCGGTTTTCACCTTTAAAGACATTTTTAATATCGCCTTCAAGGTCATTAAATAAATCTAACTTACCTTGCGATTGTTTAAGCGCTGTATCGTTACGACCCACAACAACTTGACCATATGCACCTTTTAAACCTACATACTGGTTACGTGCAGAAATATTGTCGTCGTTATCACCTTTAGAGTCAGCATCAGATACATCAACTTGAAACTCAAACTTATAAACCGCTTCTAATCCATCAGTAATCTTTTCAGACCCTTTTAGTCCAAAGCGAGATGCATTACTTTTAATTTCAGTGAAAGACCCTTCGCCATCATCAGACGATTGCACAGTAACATTCGCTTTACCGTATACATCAACGTCTGCAAACGCGCTAAAAGATAAACCACTTACTAGTGCAACACATAAGCTCGATTTTACAAAATTCATGTTATTTCCTCGATAATCACAAGACTAATTTTTAAAACAGCTGCAGTTTGTCACCGTTAAATGACAGATATATTACAAAGGAAACATTTTTGTCTTTTTATTTTAATAAAAGTGTCTAAATTCTGAAAACAAACCGACATGAATATTTAATAAACAAAATTGTACCTATTCAACCTCATTAAAAATCATAGTCGGTATTTAGTGTTCATCAACAGGCTGATAAGCATTTATTTTAGGTAATAAGTTAATCAGGGTTTCTATTAACTCTTTTTGTTCGTTGTCTCTGTGGTAAGCCACAAAAATATCACGCGAAGTATGTTCTACGTCTTTTACATGAAACAGCTCACCCTTTTCTAGGTGAGACTCAACAAGTACCTCGGGGATAAACGCGCTACCACCACACTGAAGAATTAAATCAAGGGCAATACGTCCCGTACTGGTTCTAAAATAAGGCGGCGTTTTACCGGTAAATTGGCGCGCATGCCATAGTGAAAACGTAGTACCCCAATCAACGTATACATATTGGTTATCAAAAAAGTTCTCGTTAGTGGCCGTGTCATAGCCACTAACCGGAATAATTGGCAGCTCGCAAATTCGCTCAACCACAAGCTCGTCTACTTTAGGGGGGTCAAATAAAATGGCCAAATCAAGCGTACGCTCTAATAGTAACCGCGTGCTTTCTTGTTGGGCTTTAACCTCTGCGACCAACGACACCCCAGGCATAGCCGACACAATATTAGTAATGCCAAATTGTAAAAACGCATCCCATATATTAGGTGTACCCGCTAAACTTATTTGCTTGTGCATGTTATCGGCAAGTGCCACATCGACTTTGGCACGCTGCATGCCGGTGATGATCATTTTAGCGTGCGGAAGCAATCGCTCTCCTGGCGCCGTTAATTGAATATTGTTACGCTGGCGAATAAACAAGTTTACACCCAACCCCTGTTCTAATTGGCGAATTCGAAAGCTTACTGCCGATTGAGTGATATACAGGTTTTCAGCCGCTTTACCAAAGTGACGCGTGCGCACAACCTCTACAAATGTTTTTAATAAATCTATATCCAATTTTTTATCCTCACGATAAAAATAACTTGTTTAATAAATTGTCAAACTTGCATCATACTCCAGCAATAAACAGGGTATGAGGATACAGTTATGAGCAACGATATTTCACTACTTCGCCAAGCGTTTGTTAGCCAACGTCAATTTTATGATGATCAAAACTTTCCTCGCGGGTTTAGCCGCAGCGGAAACTTCACCTTATTAGAAGCCAGCATATTAGAGCAACACGGCGTTGTACTAAAAGGCCTTTATAATAAAACTTTAGCACCCCAAAATACGATACAAGAGCAATTTGTTGACGTAGTTTGTGGCAGTAAAGAACCTACAAACCCAATTGAAAAATCCTGGGTTAAATATTTAAAACTAACAACCTGTAAAACCAAGTTTCATACACTTTTTGGCCGTTCAAAAATGTCAGGGCCGGTACCAATAAGCCAAGACGATTATAGCGAATCAGATAGCGTATAAGCCTCTAAGATATTTGCTTTTTTGCGTTTTAACAGTTACAACTTGTATAAGCAAATACTTTTGCAAAATATCAAACAAGGTTGTTACGTGACACGAAAAATACTCATAGTTGAAGATACGCCTACTATAGCGCGTGTGCAAAAGCATATCGCGCTTAAAGCAGGTTACGAAGTAGATATAGCCGAATCTTTAGCGGCAACAAAAGAGCTAATAAAACACAATAGCTACTTTTGCGCTGTTGTTGATTTTATCCTTCCCGATGCTCCTGCGGGTGAGGCGGTTCCGTACACTATTAATGCCGACATTCCCACCATAGTAATGACAGGCAATATAGATAAACAAACTCGCGACACGGTAGAAAAATACCCAATAATTGATTACATAATCAAAGAAAACAAACAAGCTTACCAATACCTAGAAAAACAACTAAGCCGTTTACCACGTAACGAGAACGTAAAAGTGCTGGTCGTCGACGACTCAACCTCTACCCGTAGATACATTTGTAGTTTACTAAAGCGCCATAAGTATCAAATACTCGAAGCTAAGGACGGCAAAGACGCGCTAGAAGTACTTGAAAGCCAAAAAGACGTGTCTGTTATTATTACCGATAACGAAATGCCAAACATGAATGGTGATGAGCTATGCGCCGAAATTCGCCGGCTTTACAGTAATGATGAAAAAGCCATTATCGGTATTTCAGGTGCTGACTCGTCAGCATTATCGAGCCTATTTTTAAAAAATGGTGCCAACGACTACCTCCATAAACCCTTTAACAGCGAAGAGTTTTACTGCCGACTAAGTCAAAACGTCGACATGCTTGAGCAAATCGCAACAATCAAACGCCAAGCAAATACTGACTACTTAACTAACCTGCCTAATCGACGTTACTTTTTTGAAGAGTCGAGCAAGTCTCTCAAGTATTTAAAAAAATCAAATCAAGATGGCGCACTCGCCATGCTTGATATAGACCACTTTAAATCGATTAACGATACATACGGTCACGATTCAGGCGATGAGGTTCTCAAAGGGTTGGCGGTGTGTTTTAAAAAGTACTTTGAAAAGCAGCTAGTCGCTCGCTTAGGCGGTGAAGAATTTGCCGTTTACTTTACTGATGCAACCACAGCGCAAGCGCTAAAACGCCTTGAAGGATTTAGGCAATTTATAGAGCTTAATAGCCAAGAGTTTAGCCAAGAAAAAATTAAATTTACAATTTCTATTGGTTTTGCAAGCGGCCCTATTTACCAAATAGATGAGTTACTTAAACAGGCCGATTTAAAGCTGTATGATGCAAAAGAAACCGGCCGTAATAAAGTAATAAGCTAAACCTTAACGCTGCTTTATAGCAACTTGCTTAAACTATTATTGCGCATAGGTATTAAACTTCGGCGGCGGTAACAGCCGCTTTTTTACGCTTACGCGATTGATGATAAGAGTCCCAGGTAAATATAGCCAGCGCACTCCAAATACAGGCAAACGTAATCACCCGCTCTGCATCAAATACTTCATCGTAAAACACCACAGCAAGCATAAACATTAAACTTGGTCCTATGTACTGAAAAAAGCCCAATGTTGTGTACTGCAAACGTTTGGCCGCTCCGGTAAAGCAAAGCAGCGGCAACGTAGTAATAATACCGGCACTAATTAACAGCGCATTGGTATGCCAATCGTTTAGGGCTAAGTCGGAAGTAGGCGTTGGTGCCATTACCCACCAGTAAATTAATGCAACCGGCAGTAAAATTAGGGCTTCGAGTAAAATGCCTGGCAGCGCTTCAACAGGTAACTTTTTACGCAGTAAGCCATAAATAGCAAAAGACGTGGCAAGCGAAAACGCCACCACCGGAAACGAGCCAAAACTGACCAATTGCAATACTACGCCCGCAAAGGCTAAAAACACTGCAAACCCTTGTAACTTTCGCAGCCGCTCGCCTAAAAATAGCATGCCCAACAGCACATTAAGTAATGGGTTTATGTAATACCCTAAACTGGCATCGAGCATATGGTTATTATTAACCGCCCAAATAAACAGCCCCCAATTAAAGCCCAATATAGAAGAGGTAAGTACTAACATTAAAATAATTTTTGGCTGGGCAACTATGCGCTTAACCTTATCCCAGTATTTAAGCACACTGACCACAAGCACTAAAAAAACCACAGACCAGACAACACGGTGAGTTAAAATTTCAAAAGCAGAAACATGTTGTATTTGTTTAAAATAAATAGGCGCTAAGCCCCACATTAAAAAAGCTAAACAGGCAAAAATACCGCCTTTACGCTGCTCGTTTGCAATCGACATACATACTACTTATTCATACTAAAAGGCCGACAGTTTATACCAATTCGCGCTATTAAGTGATTTATTTTGCGGTAACTAAAGCTCAGCGTAAGGCAAAGCTTTTTATTTTAGCCGTGCGTAATTAGCAGCTTTAACCTACTAAATACGTACCTGTACCAAAGGCGATTTGGATTGCCTTTTCATTGTGTAGCTCCATTCTACATACACACACTTTATTTCCAGAGCGGATCAAAGTAGCACTGGCTGTAAATGTCTCCCCTTTGCCAGGGCGCAAATAATCTGTGCGCAAATCAATAGTGCCTAAGGTAGCCAGCTTTTGCTGAACGCTAGGGATATCGAGCTCGGTTAATTTATCGATAACACTGGCTGCTGCAAGCATGCCGCCCACATTATCGAGCACCGCCGATATAATACCGCCGTGAAGAATTTTTTGCGCAGGATTGCCTATAAATACATCCTGCCAGGGAAAGGTAATTTTAGCTTGCTCAGGACTGAGCGACTCTACCGAGATATTTAAAAACTGATTAAATGGCATGCCATTAACAAACAGTGCGCCAACTTGTTCAATTAACATTTCTTTATTCATTATTATTCTCTATGTTTAAATTAACACTGGTACGATGAGTCAAGCATACCTGAAGCAAAACCACGAGGCACTAATTAAATCATTTACCTCTAAGCTAAAGACATCCTATAAAAAAACCACTAAAATAGCCGCCGATGAATACTCTAACCCCTACACCTAGCACATTGGTCCGCAAGCCCGACACGGTTCTTAAACAAGTGTTTGGCTACAGCGAGTTTCGTGATGGCCAAAAAGCGGTGATCGACGCGGCCATTAATGGCCAAGACTCTTTGGTACTACTGCCTACAGGCGGCGGTAAATCAGTGTGTTACCAAGTACCAGCGTTAGTGCTCGAAGGGGTTACTGTGGTAATTTCACCGCTTATCTCGCTCATGCAAGACCAAGTAACGCAACTGCAAGCATTAGGTGTTAAAGCCGCTTACATTAATAATAGCCTGGCTCGCGAAGAGCAACAATTAGTGTACCAACAATTGCACCAAGGGCTAATAAAATTACTGTATGTTGCCCCTGAAAAAGTGCTTCAGCATGAATTTACCGAGCGACTCAGCCATTTAAATATTAGCTTATTTGCAATTGACGAAGCACATTGTGTATCGCATTGGGGGCATGACTTTAGACCTCATTACTTTAGATTAAATGAGCTTAAGCAGCGCTTTTCCCATGTACCTATGATGGCACTGACCGCCACGGCCGATAAAGCGACCCGTTTTGATATAGTTGAGCAATTAAAATTACAACAGCCCTATATACATACCGGCAGCTTCGACAGACCGAATATTCGTTACACCATCGAAGAAAAGTTCAAGCCAATGGCGCAACTACTGCGCTATTTAAAAGAGCAAAAAAATCAAAGTGGCATTATTTACTGCACTAGCCGTAAGCGTGTTGATGACATTGCCGAAAAACTCGCTGATGCAGGTTTAAATGCCGCCGCGTACCATGCAGGCATGAGCAACGAGCAACGCCAATTTGTGCAAACCGGATTTGCCCGCGATGATATTCAAATAGTCGTTGCGACCGTTGCCTTTGGTATGGGCATAAATAAACCAAATGTGCGTTTTGTTCTGCATTACGATATTCCAAAAAGTATTGAAGCCTACTATCAAGAAACTGGCCGCGCTGGGCGTGATGGCTTAGCCGCAGAAGCCATTATGTATTTTGATCCCGCCGATATAGGCCGCGTTAGGCGCTTTTTTGAAGACATAGACGATGAACAACGCCGCCGCGTAGAAGAACAACGCTTTAATGCCATGGCCAGCTTTGCCGAGGCGCAAACATGCCGCCGGCAAATACTATTAAACTACTTTAGCGAGTATAAACGCGAGCAATGTGGCAACTGTGATATTTGCATTAACCCACCAAAAAGCTTTGATGGCACATTAGTAGCGCAACAAGCGCTTTCGTGTGTGTATCGAGCTGGGCAGCGTTTTGGCTTAGGCTATATTGTAGAATTATTACGCGGGGCTAATACCAGCCGCATACGCGACAACAACCACCACGAACTCAGCACCTATGGCATAGGCAAAGACAAAAGCAGTGAATTTTGGCTCAGTATATTACGCCAACTTATACACCAAGGCTTGTTAAGCCAAGATATTACCCAAGGTGCCTCGCTGCGCTTAACCGAAGCAGCACGCGCAGTGCTTAAAAGTGAATACGCTCTACAGCTTGCCGAGCCGCGCTTACAAGCAAAACACGTATACCAAGATAAACTGGCGCAGTTTAACTACGACAAAAAACTATTTGCCCGCTTACGGGCTCTGCGTAAAGAACTCGCTGATGCCGACGATGTACCGCCGTACGTTGTATTTAACGATAAAACCTTAGCCGAAATGGCGCAATTAATGCCCACCAACGACAGCGAATTTTTAAAGGTGTCGGGCGTTGGCTTTACCAAACTCAATAAATATGGCGGCGAATTTTTAACGGCCATTCGTAATTACCTTGCTAGCAATTAAGTAAACTATGACCCAAATTGAATACAATCACGCCCATAAATGCATTGTTGTAAGCCCGGTAGAAGCCCCACACGATGAGGACTTTGAGCTGTGGAGCACGCTGTTTTTACACGCAGATGAAATAACAATTATTGACTATGCTGGGGGTGCTGACCGTCATCAATTGCGCTTTAGCTATCAACAGCAAACCTTTAATTTAAATTTTGAACACTACAGCGAAAGTATTTGGATTAATGGCGAAGGCCAAGAAGCCGAGCATTTATTAGCAGCCCTTGCTTTTTACTTGAGCTAAAACACCTCGCATATGCACTAATTAACAAAGGTGCGTAACGGTAACAATTAATTAGTTTCAAAATCCATACCTTTTACTTACATTGTAATAACAATGATGTAAGCTGATATTACGACTCATATTTGCAGTAGTATTGAAGAGGTTGAATGGTGAATAGAAAATGGATTGCACACTGTTGTATAAGCTTAGCCCTTGTAAGCTTTAGTGCGCCTAAGGCCTTTGCACAACAACCACCCAATAAAACTAATACCTGCTCCGCTGTGCAAACTCACTCAGACAAAAGCAATAATTTACGCCGTGAGGTTGAAGATAAAACCACACTGATTAATAGTCGCAGCGACGCCCAAATAACCTCAATTACCCTTAAACAACTTAACGTTTTTAATACCGAGCTGGAGGAGGAAAATAACGCGCTTTTTCGTTTTGCCAACCGCGCGCATATTCAAACCGAGCCAGACGTTATTAGTAATATTCTGTTATTTAAACAAGGCGATAATTACAATGCCAGAAAGCTCGCTGAGTCAGAGCGTTTATTACGCCAACAAAACTATTTATATGATGCGCAAATAAGCGCGGTTGAAAACTGCGACGGCAACGTAGATGTAACGGTGGTAACTCGCGATTTATGGACCTTACTACCCGAAATAAGCTTTAGTCGCAGCGGTGGCGAAAATAAATCGAGTATTGGCTTTCGTGAGTCCAATTTACTGGGTTGGGGCAAGCGTTTATCGTTTTCACGCACTACCGACAGCGATCGTAATGGTTATTTATTTGTTTATGACGATCCTAATATATTATCTAGCCGGTATCGCGGGCGCTTAGAGTATGCCGACAACAGTGACGGAAAACGCCACTTATTAGAGCTAACCTATCCGTTTTACGCCATAGATACACCTTATAGCTATGGTATTAAAAGCTTTTCTGAGCAGCGAGAAGAGTCGTTGTATCGCCGTGGTGATGAATACAGTGAGTTTGATCAAACAACCGATTTTTTTAGCGCTTTTTTAGGCCACTCTAAAGCATTATCTGATAGCTGGACACAGCGCTTAACGCTTGGCTATGTAAACCAAAAAGACAGCTTTGCAGAAATAGAAACAACCTTTGCTCCCTTGGCCAAAAACAGACAACTAAGTTACCCCTATGTGAGTGGTCATTGGTTTGAAGACAGTTATATAAAAGTGCGTAATTTTGACAGTATTTCGCGCACTGAAGATTTAAATTTAGGGTGGAATATTAAAGCCCTATTAGGCTACTCAGATGAGTCACTAAGTAATGATGACAGCAGAGCCGTATATTCGTTAAAAGCTAAAAAAGCACACTTTACTACCGACAGAACGCTGTGGCGTTTTAGTGCTCAAGTGGATGGTTATTGGAATAAAGAGCAAAAACAACTAGAAAACTTTTTAGCCACCAGCGAAGTGCAGTACTACTTAAATACCAGCGAAAACCAATCTTGGTTTGTTAAAGCCCGTGCCCAGTATGCTAAAAACCTAACCGCCGATAAGCAGCTAACACTTGGCGGCGAAACGGGCCTTCGTGGCTATCCTATGGATTACCAGCATGGCGACCGAAGCTTTTTAGTCAGCTTAGAAAAACGCTATTACTGGGAGTACGATTTACTGCAGCTATTTAAAGTAGGTGCAGCGGGCTTTGTTGATGTTGGCCGCGCTTGGTTTAACGATGAAGACAACGGCGAGAACGATCATGTTTTAAAAAATGTTGGGGTGGGTTTGCGTTTAGCACCTAGCAGAGCAAACTCTGGCACCATGATCCACCTTGATATTGCCGCCCCGCTTGATAGCTACGACGATGTTGATTCGGTGCAGTGGCTCGTAAGTGTTAAAAACACCTTTTAAATAGCGAGCAATAAACGAAAGCGTTACACTAGCGCTTTAAATTTTCCTAAAAACAGTACGGGATCACACTTTGGAATTGTTTGCGCTTTTAGAGCTAATGGGTACGCAATATAAATTGATTGTTACCCTTATGGCCATTTTACTTTTTCCTCTTTTATTAAAAATCACTAAAAAGTTGCTCGAAAAAGCCATAAAAGGAAAAGTAGATGTTCATCGTAAATTTAGAGCGGAGCTATTATTAAAAATAATACTCGCGTTTGTAGTACTGTGCTTAGTGCTTATATTTTGGGGTATAGAGCTGCGCGGGCTATTAGTTTTGGGCTCATCATTATTTGCTATGCTCGGGGTCGCTTTATTTGCCGCTTGGTCGCTGCTTAGTAACCTTACCGCTTTTTTACTCATGTTTATTCAAAATGGTTTTCATGTGGGAAATTGGGTGCGTATTGTTGATGGCGCAAACCATATAGAAGGGCGCATTGTCGAATTAGGTTTAATGAACGTGCTACTTGAGCATGTGGATGGGCACCGAGTTGTTTACCCTAATAACCTGTTTGTGACACGCCCGGTTATGGTATTAAATAAAGAACCTAAGCCTACAAAGGCACCGGTAATAAAACGGATTATTGGCCCTAAAAAGACATAGTTTTAAAAGTCATATCCGCAAAAAAGCCGCAGTAAGGCAAACCTCACTGCGGCTTTTTACTAGCTAACATAATGCTAATTATTTAGCTCAGCTGTTTTAAGCTCTTCATCTAAATCATTTATTTCGTCAATAAAATGCTCTAATTGCTGCTCTACTAAGCTGTTATCATTTGCAAAGTAAGCAAGGTGGAATACCGCATCCCCTTCGTTTACTAGTGGCATAGTTTGCTGGCCTATCACAATACCGCCCTTAGGCGCTAAAAGCTCAAGTTCGGCATCACCTAATGGGCTACTTATGTACGCCAACACTTGGCCTTTTTCTACGTGTTCACCTAGCGATACTTGCGCTCGTACAATGCCATCTACCTCAGCGCGTATCCAACTTGTAGACCCTGCAATAATAGGTTCGGGCAGTTTTTTAGGACGCTTGCCGCGGATCATTTTTAAATGCCGCATCACATAATCCACACCCTGCACACCTGCTGCAATGGCAATGGGGTCAAAACGTAGGGCTTCACCGGCTTCGTAAGTAATCACCGGTATACCTAAATTAGCGGCTTCACTACGTAATGAGCCATTACGAAGGGATGCATTTATAACCGCTGGCGTACCAAATGCTTTGGCCATCTCAGCGGTTGCTTCATCATCTAAATTAGCGCGTATCTGCGGTAAGTTAGTACGATGAATCGCCCCCGTATGTAAATCAATAATGTGGGTACAATGTACCGCCACCTGATTAAAAAACATATGTGCCATACGCCCAGCAAGCGATCCACGCTCAGAGCCCGGAAAGCTGCGGTTCATATCACGTCTATCGGGTAAATAACGTGATTTATGAATAAAGCCAAAAACATTAACAATTGGCACAGCAATTATGGTTCCGCGCAGTTGGCTTGCATCTATTTTAGAGAGCAGCTGGCGTACAACTTCTACACCATTTAGCTCATCACCATGAATAGCGGCACATACCATCAGCACTGGGCCTTCCATTACACCATTAACCACCTCAATAGGAATATTAAGCGGTGAATGGGTGTAAAGTTTAGCAGCCTCTAAGGCAAGGGTTTTACGCTCGCCCACGCCAACACTTTCACCTAATAAGGTAAAAGGACGATTAATTTTAACCTTTGCCACGGGTTGCGGTTCCTTTAATAGCAGCATTTTTTTCGATGAAATCAATCACCATACCGGCAATATCTTTACCTGTTGCCACTTCAATCCCTTCAAGGCCTGGAGAAGAGTTTACTTCCATTACCAACGGCCCGCGAGATGAGCGAAGTAAATCAACGCCCGCTACATTTAAGCCCATTGCTTTTGCTGCAGCAACGGCGGTTTTACGCTCTTCTGGGGTAATGCGTACTAATGTAGCGCTACCACCACGGTGAAGGTTTGAGCGAAACTCACCTTCTTGCGCTTGGCGCTTCATGGCCGCTATTACTTTATCACCAAGTACAAAACAACGAATATCGGCTCCGCCGGCTTCTTTAATGTATTCTTGAACCATAATATTGGCTTTTAAACCCATAAACGCTTCAATAACACTTTCAGCCGCTTTACGTGTTTCAGCAAGTACAACACCAATGCCTTGTGTGCCTTCAAGTAATTTAATAACCACCGGAGCACCGCCTACCATTTCTAGTAAGTCTTTAACGTCATCTGGTTTGCTGGCAAAACCGGTTACCGGCATGCCTACCCCTTTACGTGATAACAGCTGAAGTGAGCGTAATTTATCGCGCGAACGAGAAATAGCCACCGATTCGTTAACAGGATAAACCCCCATCATTTCGAACTGACGTAAAACAGAGCAACCATAAAACGTCACCGATGCACCAATACGCGGAACAATGGCGTCAAAATCTTTTAAATTTTCACCACGGTAGTGAATTTCTGGCTGCTCTGAGTTTATATTCATATAGCAACGAAGCGCATCAATCACCTTTACCTCATGACCGCGTGCCTCTGCCGCTTCAATTAAGCGACGCGTTGAATATAAATTTCTGTTGCGAGATAAAATACCAATTTTCATAGTTAAAACCTTAACTATCTAATAAATGAGATAAAGCCGGATCAACGACTATACGATTTTCCATGGCTGTACGCCCTAGTAACATTCTAAACTTCATGGTTGCTCTACTCGTTAAAGTAACTTCTATTGGCCAGCTGTGCTGCCCTGCATGCAACCTTGTTTCTATAAAATAGCGTAACTCTTTTTGCCCACTTGAGCTGGTTACCGCCTTAATTTTTTTAACCTTTGCAGTGCAAGCAACCTGAGTGTGTTCGTCATCTTGCAATGGTTGGACTATAAATTTTACCCACTTTTCTTCGCCTTCTTCGTACTCTTCAATGTTAATTGCATGAATACATGAAGTGCGGGCGCCAGTATCAACTTTTGCTTTTATCTTTTCGATGCCAAGCTCGGGTAAACTTAACCACTCACGCCAACCAACAGTTAACTTTGCTGTCATAAATGTGCCCTTAATAAAAAAGTGACTTATACGCTACGGCGCAAAAAACACCAGCGAAATAAATTTATCTAGTCGATGAGTAAATTAAATTGATCTTTTATAGGAACTAATCACACAATGCGCGCCTTGCTGTTTAGTGCCTTATTTAGCGATTCAAGCCTGCATATAGGTTTTACCTTAAGGCTAACTTATTAAAAGTTAAGGTAAGTTTGTAAAGCACTATGCAGATACACTATAGTTAACTGTATTAAAAATACACTATTATATGAGTTAAAAATATGATTAATGGTTTACTGCATGCACTGGTGCTTGATGAAAAAGGCGGCGCGCACGCCATAGAAAACACCCGCGATTTAAATAACTGGCACCCTAGCCAAGGTAAACTGTGGATACATATGGACTACAGCCAAAGCGAGGCAGTAACGTGGCTTAAAAGCCAGGCTCACCTTACCGACTTTGAGCTTGATTCGCTTATTGCTGATGAAACTCGCCCTCGCTTAACACCTAGTACCAATGGCCATATGCTGTTTTTGCGTGGTGTAAATTTAAACCCAGCGCAAAGCCCTGAGGACATGGTGTCAATTCGTTTATTTATTAGCGAATCTGTGGTTATCACAACGCGCAAACGTCGCTTACTTTCGATTCAAGATATATTAGCAGAGCTTAATGCTGGCCACGGCCCATGCTCAATATCAGAGTTGGTCGGCTCTATTACGCAAAAACTGACATCACGCATGCAAAGTGTCATTGATACGCTTGATGAAACCCTGGATGAATTTGAAGAAGAAATAGACGAGCCAAGTAAAAAGTTTGATAACCAAGGTTTATCTCAACTGCGCCGTCAAACTATTGCCTTAAAGCGTTACTTAAAACCGCAAAAAGAAGCGTTGAGTTTAATGGTAAATAACCATTACCCCTGGCTTTTAGATGAAGATAAAGCAAAGCTAAACGAAACCACTAACTTACTTATTCGTTATTTAGAAGAGCTAGATAGCGCCATAGAGCGTGCGCAAATTATTCAGCAAACCATTACTAACCAGGTGTCTGAGCAATTAAATCAACGCATGTATGTAATGTCGGTTGTGGCTGCGCTTTTTTTACCACTGGGCTTTTTAACGGGCCTTTTAGGGGTAAATGTAGGTGGCATACCTGGTACCGAAAACCCTTATGCATTTAGTGCATTTGTGATTTTTTTAATTGTGCTTACTGGCGGTATTGGCGTGTACTTTAAAAATAAAAAATGGTTATAAGATAAAGTTTTTTTATTATGGCCACTCAATTGAGTGGCCATAATAAGTCACTAATTAATTAGTTTCGCGCGTATAACTCACATTGGTCATCGTCACTTTTGACTCTGTAATGCCTAAATCCTCAAAACAGTTTTTAAACGAGTTAGAGTTTCCGGCCTCACCACATTTATCTAATGTGTATGGGTCTTGCGATTGCAGGTAGTTACCAAACTTAAAGTATGACTGCGAATCATCCTCTACTGGTATACCGAACGAGTTACCGAATGCCGTAACCTCTACATCGCCGTAGTTATTAACTACCCGCAAGTTAAATGTCTCACCGCTGGTCATTGTACCCAAAGCAAATTTTTCTTCATTACCGCTGGTATTACGTAAACGTACGTACACATCAAAAATTCCGTTGTTCGCTACGCTATCATTAAAGCCCGATTCATCAGTATCCGACACATACACTTTAGATATAGTGCCGGTATCGCTAGCATGGTGCTGCGATATAATTGTTTTTCCGCCATCAGACATCTCAACTTTTACCGTAGCTTCGAACACTTCATAGGTTTGAGTCATAGCAACGCGTAAACTTTCTTTAACCTTATACTCATGACGCCAGCCATTACCATTAGGCGTAATATGTTGTGCCTCTAACGGCACAAACACTAAGGTGCTATCGTCAACGAGAGGATTTGGGTTATCCCCTTCTAAATCAAAAATGCTACCACTGGTTATGCTGCTAGGAATTGTTGAACCATTTGAGTTATCGCTACCGCCATCTGAGCCACCATCATTACTGCCGCTGCCCTCAACCAAGGCAAAATTATCAAACCTTACATCGCTGGTGTTGTTGTAATGTTTAGCAAAAACCTGAAGTGAATTGGTGTTTGCTGAGGTAAATGTTTTTGTTACTTTAGTCCACGAAGAAACATTAAAGGTTTGGTTTTTAAATAAACCATTTAAATCGTTTACACCAATTTGCCCTTTACCCAGCACATAAGCACTTAGGGTGTATTCAGTGTTAGGCTGTATATCTACCACTTGATAAACCCGTGCTGGACTGCCCTGAATCTTTAACGATTTTGAGCCACTGTAAGCATCTGAAGAAATAGCTGCTGGGTCGGTTTCGTTCCAATTACTAAAGCCACTTTCAAAGCCTGCATTATTAATTGTTGCAGCATGAGATAGCGCTGAACTTGTCGCAATTGCGCTGTAAAAAAACAGTTTTTTATGGTTAATCATTATCTTTATTCCTTTAAACCTGAATATAAAAATAACCTAACTACCTAGTTTTGTGTCAGTCACTAAAACTTAGATCACCCTGTGTAAACAGGTTTCTATTTTTGTGTATGAATAGATTTGGCAAGAACACTCGGGTTACAAAAATCAATCTAAAACCCTCAAATTGGCCTTACCAATATTAATGCCATATGGCGAGCTAAAGGCTATATTTTTTGTTACCAATATGTCAACAGAGGATGTAATAGCAAATAAGTATTAGTTTTATTAAATATTGCATTTACAACTTGTAAATAGTTATAACTATTCAACAGGTTACACATTAGGGACAGGTTAGCAATAAATAAAAATATTTTTCCAATTTAATGAATAAGTAGTACGTCGAAATAAGCCCTATTACCAATAGGAATATGAACAAGCTTAACTTTTAATGAATAAATTAAGGAGAATTAAGTTTTTTATATGAAAGATATTAATTGGTTATAACAAAAATAAAATTGGTAACACGAAAAGTATTAAATTTTTGCCGTTAAATAAGGCAAAATAAAGGGGGTATTAATGCGCCATTACACTAAAAATGAATTAATATCTGAAAATAGGCTGCGGTTTAAAGAGTCATGTTTACTCTGTGCACAAAAAAAGCGAGCATATATAAATGCTCGCCTTTATCAACTAGCTAACGCCTTACTCTTGAAAGTAAGTGCCCCAACCGTCGTATTCAACGTCACACTCAATAGCTAGCGCTGCAAGTTTATCAACGTCTTCCATTATAACTTCAACGTCTAGCTCAGCTTCGACTACAATATCAAAGCTCCAAATTTTGCTGCCATCTTCTAGCTCAAGCTCTGCCGGTTCTTCAACATCGTAGCCTAATTTAAAGGCAGCCAGTGCCGCTTGCTCTAATTTGCTAAAATCTTCGCATACAAAATGATGCTCAACTTCATAAAGTATTTCAGGATCAGAGCCATCTTCAAGTAGTGAACTTACGATGTCTTCACTTATTTCACGCCAGTTTTCCATTATTTATCTCTCGCTTGAGCATCTAATTCAGTTATTTTAGCAGCCATAAGACTATGCACTTGGGTGGCCTGTTCACGGGCACCCACTTTTTTATCAAGTGATATAGGCGCTAACATTTCAATGTAAATTGTACCATTATCCCAGCGGTTTAGCTTAATAGTTTTATCAGTTGTGCTCATACATACCGGTACTATGGGTACATCTGCGCTTAAAGCGGTGTGAAATGCGCCGGTTTTAAATGGCAGTAAACCTCGGCCATAGCTTCTTGTGCCTTCGGGAAATACCCAAATAGATAGGCCTTTTTGTTTAATTTTTTCAGCGGCTTTTGAAATTGTACCTGCCGCTTTTGAGCGATTAGCTCTATCAATCAATATGTTGCCCGACAACCAGTAAAGTTGTCCAAAAAATGGGATCCACTTTAAGCTTTTTTTGCCTAAGCTAACGCAGTTTTCAGGCACCATAGCCGATACAGTAAATAAATCGTAATTGTTTTGATGGTTTGATAGGTAAACCGCAGGGCCAATATTAAGCGCTTCAGGGTGGCGTTTAAGGACAAGTTTAACCCCTAACATTTTAGCCATTGAGCCAAACCAGCCGGCTATCACATGCACATTATTAGGGTGAAACGGTCTCACAATCGACAATAACAACCCAAACACGCAGCTGAAAAATATAAACAGCACCATAATTAAAACACGTATAACAGCTAACAAACTTCTCTCCAAAATGTGTGTGCAATGCGCTATAAGCCACGCATATTTCACTATTATAACGTGATTTTATGACGATCACGAGACAATAGCGAACAGCTGTAAGCTGAAAAATACAGGATAAACAAAAACGGCCTGCAAAAGCAGGCCGTTAGAGGTATATATTACGGGTTTATTCTTCGGCTAATGTGTCATCACTTTGCTCATCTGCCGGCGTAAACTCCACCACTGCTTCATCAACACGCTGTAGGCCTCGCGGTAACTTATTACCTCTACGCCCGCGCTCACCATGATAATGCTCCAGGTCACTCGGTTTAAGCGTTAGCTTTCGTTTACCAGCATGAAGGGTAACGCTACTGCCTTGTGGTACCACCGCCAGCACTTTGACAAACTCTTCACGTGCTTGCACTTTAGCCCCTGGTATAGAGATAATTTTATTGCCTTTACCTTTACCCAGTTTTGGTAAGTCGCGCAGTGGGAACAACAGCATCCGCCCTTCGTTCGAAATGGCCATGCAGTAATCGGTTGCTACATCGTTTACTCTGATTGGTGAGAGTAAAATTCCGCCCTTAGGCACGCTCACCAAGGCTTTACCGTTTTTATTTTTACTTACTAGGTCTTTAAAGTCAGTAATAAAACCATAACCCGCGTCAGAGGCCATAAGTAGCACTTGATTATCTTCACCCATTACCACGTGCTCAAAATTAGCCCCAGTGGTGAGGTTAAAGCGCCCAGTCATTGGCTCGCCTTGGCTACGTGCTGATGGCAAGCTGTGCGCATCGGTTGCAAATGCACGCCCTGCTGAGTCTAAAAATACCGCAGGCTGATTACTCTTACCCTTAGCGGAGGCTTTGTATTCATCGCCAGCACGGTAATTAAGTCCTTCTACGTCAATGTCATGGCCTTTACCAACACGTGCCCAGCCTTTATCAGAAAGCACGACTGTTACCGACTCTGAAGGAATTAAATCTTTTTCACTCAGTGCTTTAGCTTCTACGCGCTCAATAACAGGTGAGCGGCGATCGTCGCCATACATGTCGGCCGCTTCTTGAATTTCTTTTTTAAGAAGCGTTGACATACGACGGTCTGAGCCAAGCGTTAGCTCTAACTTGTCACGTTCTTTGGCCAGTTCATCTTGCTCGCCACGTATTTTAAATTCTTCTAGTTTTGCTAAATGACGAAGTTTTAACTCTAAAATGGCTTCGGCTTGAGTATCGGTTAAATCAAAGCGCTCCATCAACACAGGTTTTGGTTTATCTTCTGTGCGAATAATTTCAATTACTTCATCAATATTTAAAAAGGCAGCAAGTAAACCTTCTAAAATATGCAATCGTGCCAGTACTTTATCTAAACGGTGCTGTAAGCGCCTGCGTACTGTTTCGCGTCTAAACGTTAGCCACTCAGATAAAATACTGCGTAGGTCTTTTACTTGCGGGCGGCCATCAAGGCCTAGCATGTTTAAGTTTACACGGTAGTTTTTTTCAAGGTCGGTGGTGGCAAATAAGTGCGCCATTAACGGCTCAGCTTTAATGCGGTTTGAACGCGGTACAATCACAATACGGGTTGGATTTTCGTGATCAGACTCATCTCGTAAATCAGCGACCATTGGCAGCTTTTTAGCATTCATTTGCGCTGCTATTTGCTCAAGCACCTTAGCCCCTGAACACTGATGCGGTAGCGCAGTAATAACAATATCGCCATGCTCTTCAGTATACACCGCGCGCATTTTAATTGAGCCTCGGCCGGTTTTGTATATTTTATGAATATCGGCTTTTGGAGTAATTATTTCAGCGTCGGTTGGATAATCAGGTGCGTGTACAAGCTCAAGTAACTCATCAAGCTCGGTTTTAGGCTTATCAAGTAATAAACAACAGGCACTGGCTACTTCACGCACATTATGTGGTGGAATATCGGTTGCCATACCTACTGCAATACCCGTTACGCCATTTAACAAAATATGCGGTAAGCGCGCCGGTAATACTAATGGCTCGTCCATGGTGCCGTCAAAGTTTGGCGTCCAATCAACGGTGCCTTGGCCTAGCTCTTTAAGTAATACCTCAGAGAACTTTGATAAGCGTGCTTCGGTATAACGCATTGCTGCAAACGATTTAGGGTCATCTGCTGCCCCCCAGTTACCTTGCCCATCGACTAATGGGTAACGGTAAGAAAACGGCTGCGCCATTAATACCATAGCCTCGTAACAGGCACTGTCGCCATGTGGGTGGTATTTACCTAATACATCACCTACCGTACGAGCCGATTTTTTATATTTAGCAGCGGCCGATAAACCCAGCTCACTCATAGCATAAATAATACGACGTTGAACCGGTTTTAAACCATCACCAACATGCGGTAATGCACGGTCCATAATTACGTACATAGAGTAATTTAAGTAGGCGTCTTCGGTAAAACGCCCCATTGTTTGTTGTTCAATTCCTTGCATTAGCAAGGTATCTGTATCACTCATTAAAGCTTACCTAGTTTTTCTTATAGCTTACGCGGTAGATCACGTTTGCGTAATCGTCGCTTATTAGCAGACTGCCGTCATTTAATTGTGCAAATGCAACTGGGCGTCCAAAGGTTGTTTCGTTATGCATAAAGCCGGTAATAAATGGCGTGTATTTAGTAATACGCCCTTGCTCTACATTGGCTACAGCCACTTTATAACCTGATTTTTTAGTACGATTCCACGAGCCATGTTCAGCAACAAATAGCTGCTCTTTGTAAGAGCCCGGGAACTGTTTACCGGTATAAAAATGAATACCAAGGGGCGCAACGTGAGCACCTAGCGCAAGCGCTGGCGGGCTGTAGTCACTAATGTTTTTACCTTTACCAAACTCAGGATCTGCAATGGCACCGGCGTGAACGTAAGGAAAACCAAAGTGCTCATTTTCTTTACTTACGCGGTTAATTTCATCAGGTGGAATATCATCACCCATCATGTCGCGGCCATTATCACTAAACCATAATGCTTGCGTGCTTGGATGAAAGTCAAACCCCACTGAGTTGCGTACCCCTTGGGCTATTGTTTTAATTTGTTTGGTTTCTACATCAAGTGCAAAAATACGCCCGTAACGCTCATCTTCGGCGCATATATTACACGGAACACCAACCGGAATAATAAGCTCTCCGGTGGGTGCAAAGCGTAAAAACTTCCACCCGTGGTGACGATCCGATGGCAACGCGTTGTAAACTACGTCAAATTTAGGGTCTTTTAACTGCGTGTCTACGTTTTTAAAGCGAATAATACGGTGTACTTCACCTACGTATAAGTCGCCATCTTTAATTGCTAAACCAGAGGGCATGTTTAGCCCCTCAGCGATCACCATTTTTTTATCTGCTACGCCATCACTGTTATGATCGATTAACGCATACACATTTCCTGCTTTGCGCGAACCTGCGTAAACAATGCCTTTTTTTGATACTGCTATTTGGCGTGCATTTTCAACATCATCAGCAAATAAGCTTACCTCAAACCCTGGTGCTACGGTGAGTTTGTCTAGTATGTCTTTTGCCATTGCTGGGGCTGTTGTTAAGCCAAGCAATAATAAACTTCCTAGTATTTTATTCATTTGCCTCTCCAAGTGTTAAACACAAGCCTATTATACCTGTGCTTTATTACCGTGATCTTCTAGCCACTGGCGTCTGTCTGACGAGCGCTTTTTAGCAAGTAGCATATCCATCATTTCTAATGTTTGCTCTTCTTCATCTAGCGTGAGTTGCACTAAGCGGCGAGTATTTGGGTCCATTGTCGTTTCGCGCAGCTGCAGCGGGTTCATTTCGCCCAACCCTTTAAATCGTTGCACGTTTACTTTACCGCGTTTTTTCTCTGCTTCTATGCGGGCCAAAATACCTGTTTTTTCATCTTCATCGAGGGCGTAATACACCTCTTTACCAATGTCGATTCTAAACAGTGGTGGCATAGCCACGTATACATGCCCTGTTTTAACCAATTGCGGAAAATGACGCACAAACAAAGCACACAATAAGGTGGCAATGTGTAGTCCATCCGAGTCAGCATCGGCCAATATACAAATTTTATTATAACGCAGGCCGGTTAAATCGGTTGAGTCTGGGTCAATACCCAGCGCCACTGAAATATCATGCACCTCTTGCGAGGCTAATATTTGCCCTGATTCAACTTCCCACGTATTCAAAATTTTACCGCGCAGTGGCATTATTGCCTGAAACTCACGATCGCGTGCTTGCTTAGCCGAGCCACCTGCTGAGTCACCCTCTACCAAAAATAGTTCTGTACGGTCGTTATCGGCGGCACTACAGTCGGTTAGTTTACCGGGTAACGCAGGGCCTGAGGTAACGCGTTTACGCACTACTTTTTTAGCCGCTCGCAATCGGCGCTGTGCATTTGAAATACACAGTTCAGCAAGCAATTCTGCAGTGTCTGTGTGCTCGTTTAACCATAAGCTAAATGAGTCTTTAACCACACCCGATACAAACGCTGCACATGAGCGAGAAGAAAGCTTTTCTTTGGTTTGGCCGGCAAATTGTGGGTCTTGCATTTTTACCGATAACACATAGCTACAGCGCTCCCAAATATCATCTGGGGTAAGCTTTACGCCACGCGGTAATAAGTTTCTAAATTCACAAAATTCGCGCATTGCTTCAAGTAAGCCTTGGCGCAAACCATTTACGTGAGTACCACCTTGTGCGGTAGGAATAAGGTTTACATAGCTCTCAGCAATCGACTCGCCGCCTTCAGGTTGCCATACAACAGCCCAATCAGCCCCTTCAATCGAGCTTGAAAACTCGCCTACAAATGGGTCTTTTGGCAGTACTTCAAAGCCTTTAACTGCTTCAATTAAGTAATCCTTTAAGCCTGTTTCGTAAAACCATTCTTGAGTTTCTTTAGTTTGCTTATTAACAAACTTAATGCGCAAGCCTGGGCATAAAACCGCTTTTGCTTTTAATAGGTGGTTTAATTTTGTAATTGAAAAGTTAGCTGAGTCAAAGTAACTCGCATCGGGCCAAAATCGAACGGTTGTACCGGTGTTGCGCTTACCAACAGTGCCGATGACATTTAAGTCTTCAACTTTATCGCCGTTTTCAAAGGCCATTCTAAATTGTTGAGCGTCGCGCCTTACCGTTACTTCAACACGGTGCGATAACGCATTTACAACCGAAATACCTACTCCGTGTAAACCGCCCGAAAACTGATAGTTTTTGTTAGAGAATTTACCACCTGCATGCAGCTTGGTAAAAATCAGCTCCACCCCAGGAATACCCTCCTCAGGGTGAATATCTATAGGCATACCACGGCCATCGTCTATAACTTCAAGAGAGTTATCTTCGTGTAAGATCACATCAATTTTAGTGGCATGGCCCGCCATGGCTTCATCGACGCTGTTATCGATAACCTCTTGGCCTAAATGGTTTGGACGTACCGTGTCGGTATACATACCAGGGCGGCGTTTTACCGGCTCTAATCCATTGAGAACCTCAATGGCTTCGGCGTTATAATTTTGCTGACTCATAATTTTTATCTTTATATGCGCTTAGGCTAATTTGTTTTAGGTAATTTAAGAAACTCTACAATACTATCTAAGGTGCGTTCAAAACCAACAAAGCTGTGATCGCCACCAAACTCAACTAACTGTTTGCATTGTGAAAAATAATTTACTGCGTGTTGATAATTTAACACTTCATCTCCCGTTTGCTGCAACAAATAGAGCAATTCGGGGGATGTTAATTTAGGCACATACAATGCTTTTAAAGCATCCATGTGGCTGCTATTTAACTCATAATGATAATCTTGATACGGATTATAATTGTGGCCAATAAGCGGCGCTAATAAGTTAAATGGTGCTACTGCTGGGTTTATTAATGCTGCTCGCAGGTTATAACGCTGCGACAAGTAGGTGGCATAAAACCCACCTAGTGAGCTCCCAAGTAACGCGGTATCTGGCGTTAATAAATGCTCAAGCTGTAAAATAGCTTGTAAGGGCTCGTGATTTAAACGCGGTACGCAATAGTCAACGTCATAGTTTGCCATAAGCTCGCCAAAGCGCACAGCTTTATATGATTTTTCAGAACTATTAAAGCCATGAATATAAATTACGCGTTTAACCATACAACATCCGTTTTAACTGTTAAAGCATTGTCCTGTGTAGTTAAATGCAACATTCGATAAGCGGGGCCGTGGTTTTCTTGCTGCCATTGCGGGCAATTTTTTGTAAATTGCACCGAACTGGCGGGCGTTGCATAAATACTCAGCTCTCTAAAAGTTTGCGTATAGTGATTATGCACATGACCGTGCAGCAACGCCGCTACATTAGCGCTATTAACTAACACGTTTAATAACTGCGGGCCGTTTTCAAGCATGTGTTTATCAAGATAGCCATTAATAGCAAGCGGGTTGTGATGACAAAACACCACATGCTGCGATTGCGAACTTGCTAAACAATCCGCAATTTCATTTAAGTGCTCGCTAGACACCCACCCTGCAGGTGTAGGGCCTTTTGAGTTTATAAGTAGCAGCTCAAATCCTTGTGCGATAATGCGTTTAGCTGACACTATTTGCCCACCACTGATACGATTAAGCATGGCAATTTCATCATGATTACCTGGTACCCAAAATACTGGGCAGGTCAAATCAGCGTTATTAATAAGCTCAGCAAATAATAAATAAGAGTCAAAACTATGATCTTGTGTTAAATCACCACCAAATATAACCGCATCTAATGACTGCGTGGCCATGTGCGCTAATGCGTGTGCAAAATGCGCGGCGGTGTTTACGTTAAAGTACTCAGCGTTAGGGTCGGCAAATAAATGGCTATCGGTTATATGCGCAACACGCAGCGATGAGCGGTTAAAGTGATAATGCTCATCAAACCAAGCCATTGTTTATATCCCAGTTTAGTACTGCTCGGCCATGCTCTACACAGGCTACTAACCAGTCATATAAAAATGCATTAAGTTGATACTTTTCATCTTTTTGGTGCATTTTAGGATTTGGATAACCATAAGATGGCTTTATCCGTTGATGGTAATCGTGGTGAATAATTTCAGCCACTTTTGCATCTTGATAAAGCCTGACTGTTAAATACAAAGGAGAAACGCCTTTAACCATCCCTGTTAGCTGTTTGATAGAAATATCCAGTGTGTACTTAGCACTATCGTCAATGATAATGGCAAATTCACTATGACCTAATTTAACTTTACGCACACTATTAGCGCTGCGCTCTTTAGGTAATAGTTTTGAAAGACGTACGTAATTATGCTCGCAAAGCGTCATGTACTTTGGGAGGCTCTGAATATATCGTTGGGTTGCTAAAAGTGCTGTCAAAGTACCGCCGTATTAAAAAGTTAAAATTATGTCCACTTACTGCTTATTTTTTCACGATTTAACGCCAACCACTGTAAACAGATTACCGTTGCCGCGTTATCTATTTCACCGTTATTGAGGCGCGAAAGCGCATCATCAAGGCTTAAAATATGAGTTTTAATGTCTTCACCTTCGCTTTCAAGGCCATATACACCACTTTGTACTTGGCTTAAATCTGCCCGTGCTAGGTATAAATGTAAGCGCTCAGTGGTACCGCCCGGACTTGAAAGGTAAGAGAGCATAAATTCAAGATCAGTAAGCTCAAGTCCAGCCTCTTCATAGGCTTCTTTTTTAACCACCCCTTCGTAATCGGTACTGCCATCGGTCATACCGGCAATACATTCTAGCAGCCAGGGCGAGTGTTTGCTGTTAATAGCGCCAATACGTATTTGCTCTATTAAAAGTACACTTTGCGTAGTTACATCATAAGGTAGAACAGCGATTGCATCGCCCCGCTCTAGTATTTCGCGCTTTATAAGTTGCGATGTACCACCATTAAACAGGCTATGCTCAAACTCATACATATCCACCTTAAAAAAGCCATTATACAGACTTTTAACTGCTTTTAAGCTCACATCTTTATGTGTAAATTGAACCAAGCTTTTATCTGCCATATTATACATCCCGCTTATTTAAACGATTAAAGTTTGTTAATATATTCTGTTACATTTGAACATACAGTTTTACTAATTTCTTTTTTAGTTATTAAGCAAAACACGTTACCATGCTTTTAGTACAAAATTTGTCTAAGGACTGAACCTAACATGAAAAAGAACATCCTTGCAGCGCTCGTTAGTTTGTCGTGCGCATTAGGCACAACCACAGCAAGTGCTGAAGATTTAATGCAAGTTTTTGAAATTGCTACTGCTAACGATCCCACTGTTTTAAAAGCAAAAGCCCAAGCAGATGCGCAATCTTACGAGAGCGATTTAGCAATGAGCGCATTACTGCCGCAAATTGGTTTAACTGCGAGCTATACAAAAAGTGACTCAACTTCTTTTCAAAGTAATGAAGACTTATCTAATCAAGTTAAAGTTGAGTCTGAAACTGATGATTTCAGCCGAGGCGTTAGCTTAAGCCAAACTCTGTTTGATTTAGGTGCATGGAACACATTAGACATTGCAGATAAACAAGCACTTCAAGCAAATGGTCAATACGATGCAGCCAAGCAAAACTTAATTATACGCGTTGCTGAAGGCTATTTTAACGTATTAAGCGCCATTGATAACCTTGAATTTGTGCAAGCCGAAAAGCGTGCCATTGAACGCCAGTTAGAGCAAACAAAACAGCGCTACGCAGTTGGCCTTACAGCGATTACAGATGTTCACGAAGCGCAAGCACAATACGATAACTCTGTAGCACAAGAAATTATTGCCAGTAATGCCGTTGAAACCGCACGCGAGCAACTGCGTGAAATAACCGGTAAGTACCATGCAAAACTTGATTTTTTAAACACTGAAACGTTTTCAACGACCAAGCCAGTTAAACAATCTAGTGATTTTGTAAAAATAGCTGAAGAAAATAATATTAACTTACAAGTGGCTAAAGTCACTGTTGATATTGCAAAAGATCAAATTGTACTTGCTAAAGCAGGTCATTATCCAAAGTTAACTCTTAATGCAAGCTACGGCGATTCACTCACTGACACAGAAAGAAACGGGGTTAACTTTGATGATCAGCCTCGCTCGGACTCAAGCTCTGTAGCACTTAACTTTAGCGTGCCTTTATATTCAGGCGGCGCAACCGTAGCTGCAACTAAACAAGCCCGTGCGTTTTATGTTTCAGCCAGCCAAGATTACGAAACAAATTACCGCGCCGTAACGCGTACCGTTATTACCTCATACAACCAGGTTGTATCAGACATCGCGACTTACAAAGCTTTAGAGCAAGCTGTGGTATCAGCCCAAAGTGCGCTTAAAGCAACAGAAGCTGGTTTTGAAGTAGGCACGCGTACTATTGTTGATGTACTTGTAAGCACGCAAAACTTGTATGATGCTAAGCGAAACCTAGCTGATGTACGCTATCGTTACGTGTTATCTACGCTTCGCTTAAAGCAAGCTGCAGGTACACTAACAACTGCCGATTTACTGAGTATTAACCAAGGCTTAAAAAAAGCCTAATAAGTTAAAAAGTAACGTTTAAAGCCAGCCATTGCTGGCTTTTTGTATTTTATAACACTAAGCGTTAAACTAGCGTTTTTATTTTAGAGAGTATTTTGTGGTCACCTCATCTCCTTTTAAAGCCTCGTTTTTAGGCCCTCGTTATTGGCTAACGTGGATTGGCGTTTTCTTTTTGTATTTGATTTCGTGGTTGCCACAAAAAATTCAGCTTAGCTTAGGTAAGTTATTGGGGCGCTTAGTACATAAATTTATGAAACGTCGTCGCCATATTGCCGAGGTTAATATAAAGCTGTGTTTTCCTGATATGAGCGAAGCCGAGCAACAACAGCTTGTGCTAAAAAATATGGAAAATACCGGTATTGCCATGGTTGAAACTGGCATGGCCTGGTGGTGGCCGCAGTGGCGCGTTAAAAAAGCGTATGGCTCTATTAAAGGATTAGAGCACTTTGAGCGCGTGCAGGCTCAGGGTAAAGGCGTATTGCTATTGGTGCCGCATATTTTGCATTTAGAAATGGCGAGTCGTGTTATGGGCACCAAATGCCAAGGGCTGGGATTTTACCGCCCACACAACAATGCACTCATGGAATACTTTACAACCAATGGCCGCCTTCGTTCTAACGAGTATTTAATTGGACGAAAAGACGTAAAAGGGTTGTTAAAGTCACTAAAAAATAAAAAGGTGTGTTATTACCTACCCGACCAAGACTACGGCCGTAACCGCTGTGAATTTGTGCCTTTTTACGCAGTGCCAGATACAGCCACAACCACAGGTACATTACTTTTTGCAGCAAGTAAACACTGCGAAACCATGAGCCTAATTAGTCGTCGTGATGAGCACGGTAAATACCATTTAGAAATTGTACCTGAGCTTGAAAATTTCCCAAGCGGCGATGATAAAGCAGATGTAACACGTGTAAATCAGCGCGTTGAGCAATCAATTAACGCTGCACCTGAGCAATACATGTGGCTGCACCGCCGTTTTAAAACACGCCCAGATAAAAATACTCCTTCTTTTTATAAAAAGTAGTGGTATAAATAAATAATGATAATAAATGAGCATGAGTTATGTGGTTTTGGGTTAAGCATTTAATACTAGCAGTTGCATTAATTTTACTGGCTATCTATGTGTTAGTCGGGGCGGGACCATTGTTTGACATAAAAGAGACTAAAAACGCAGCTGCCGAGGGGCTTTCTCGCTTTTATTCGTCTATCCGTAACCAAGTTAAATCCGATAAGGAGCGCGATAAGTTTGTACTGCAGCTTAAAAAGCCAGAGCAAACACTTGATCGTGTTTTAGCAGAGCGCGGCAGAGCCGTTGACCCTATGCCTGCTAGCTGGACAGGAACAAGTGAACCAAGACGCTTTGAAAACGGCTCAACGTTAAAAGGCGTACTGGACCAATACGCTAAAAGCGAAGGTATTCAATTATATTGGTATTTGAGTAAAGACTACGTTGTAAAAGATTATTTTAGGGTTGATAGCAGTTTTACCTCAGCGCTTTACCAAGTTGGTAGTGCAATTAATGATGACTTTGAAAATGAAGTTTATACTTTTTTTTGCTTCAGACAGCGCGCAGCGGTGATCACTGAATTACCTTCTGAATTTGTGCGCAGCAATTGTTTAAAGCTTAATACTTAGCAGCGTAAATAAACCAAACCCATACATAATAAAAACCCAAGCCTGTGCTTGGGTTTTTAGTGTTTATGTTTCGAGGGCGTGTTGAACTTTGATGGTTGAATTTGCAGCAGCATGTTTGGTTTTTAGGCAAGACAGAGCCTATGAAGTGTGGTTATTATTCCACATAAATAGGCGATAACGCAGCATAAATGCCAAACATGCGCTGCCCTTCGGGTTCTGCCTAGGGGCGATAAACTCTTTGTTGCCTACATGGATGTAGGTAAGGGGCGTGAGCAGGACGCGGAA